>Ga0209581_1000106_pt1 | contig 264173 bp, 238 predicted proteins | sample Coa_R2_FD_187160 | JGI IMG/M metagenome (GOLD analysis project Ga0209581, IMG submission 187160) | Surface soil microbial communities from Centralia Pennsylvania, which are recovering from an underground coalmine fire - Coalmine... | ecosystem: Environmental > Terrestrial > Soil > Unclassified...
GACGGCATTTGGATCGTCAGCTTCATGCGCTACGATCTCGGCTTCATCGATTTGGAGCAAAAAACCTTGCAGCCCGCACGCAACCCGTTCGGCACCGGGTTGTAACCCATCTCTCCGGTACGTTCCGCTACCTATGTCTCCGGGCCGGACAAATGTGAGCGCTGGCGGAGAGGGAGGGATTCGAACCCTCGGTACCCAGTAAAGGGCACAACGGTTTTCGAGACCGCCCCGATCGACCACTCCGGCACCTCTCCGCGGTCGGCTCTGGGTGGGGTCGGCGCCGGGGCGCCCACCCTCCCGAAGGGCGGCGGAGCCTACCCCAACGGCATCCGGCCCCGCAACCAAGACGGCCCTCAAGACCGCCAAAAACATTGACTTGGGGGGTGTCCTGGCTATAGTGCCGGCCTCTGCGGACGGGGTTCGGCCCGTCCGTTCGAGTTTCGAGCCCATTCGAGCCCGATCCAGACCAGCGAGCAGCCTCGCCCATGTATGCCGTCATCCGCACCGGCGGAAAGCAATATAAGGTCGCCAAGGACGACGTGATCGTCGTCGAGACCCTGCCCGCCGAGGCGGGCGCCACGGTGACCCTCGGCGACGTGCTGCTGGTGAACGACGGCGCCGCCACGACCGTGGGCAAGCCCACGGTCTCCGGCGCCGAGGTGACGGCGACCGTGGTCGAGCACAAGCAGGCCGACAAGGTCCTGATCTTCAAGAAGCGGCGGCGGCACAACTATCGTCGCAAGATCGGCCACCGGCAGCCCCAGACGGTGCTCAAGATCACCGGCATCAACGCCGGCAAGTAATCGAGGGAGATCCTCCATGGCCCATAAAAAGGCGGGCGGCTCCTCGCGCAACGGGCGCGATTCAGCGGGCCGCCGTCTCGGCGTCAAGAAGTTCGGCGGCGAGATCGTCGTCCCCGGCAACATCCTGGTCCGCCAGCGCGGCACCGAGTTCCATCCGGGACGCAATGTCTCCATGGGCCGCGACCACACGATCTTTGCAACCGTGGACGGCCACGTGAGATTCCACCGCGGCAAGGCCGGGCGCGTCTTCGTCTCGGTTCTGCCGCGACCGGCGGAGGCTGCCGACTAGGCCGTTCCGCCCGAGGCGCCTGCGCGGCGCCCCAGAGACCGAAGGGGGAATGGCGTGCCATTCCCCTTTTTTCGTGCCCACGCCTCAACCCAGAGACCTCGTCCCGTGCAGTTTCTCGACCAGTGCAAGATCTACCTCCGCAGCGGCGACGGCGGCGCGGGCTCGGCGAGCTTCCGGCGCGAGAAGTTCATCGAGTTCGGCGGACCCGACGGCGGCGACGGCGGGCGTGGCGGCGACGTGGTGTTCGAGACCGCGGCCAATCTCAACACGCTGATCGACTACCGCTACCAGCAGCACTTCCGGGCGCAGAACGGACGCGGCGGCGCCGGCCGCAACCGCACGGGCGCCGCGGGCGAGCCCTTGGTGCTCCGCGTTCCCGTCGGGACCCAGGTGCTCGACGAGGACCGCGAGACCGTGCTGCTCGACCTCGTGAGGCCCGGCGAGCGCACCGTGTTCCTGCACGGCGGCGACGGCGGCTTCGGCAACATGCATTACAAGAGCTCGACCAATCGGGCGCCCCGCCGGGCCGATCCCGGATGGCCCGGCGAGGAGCGCTGGGTGTGGCTCCGCCTCAAGCTGATCGCGGATGCGGGCCTCGTGGGCCTGCCCAACGCCGGCAAGTCGACGCTGCTCGCGGCGGTGTCGCGCGCCAAGCCCAAGATCGCGGACTATCCCTTCACCACCTTGAAGCCGCAGCTCGGCGTCGTCCGCGTGGGCGACGAGGAGTTCGTGCTGGCGGATCTGCCGGGCCTCATCGAAGGAGCGAGCGAAGGCGCCGGGCTCGGCCACCGCTTCCTTGGCCATGCCGAGCGCTGCGCGGTGATCCTGCACCTCATCGACGGTACCCAGGAGGACGTGGTCGACGCCTACCGCACCATCCGCGCGGAGCTCGAGGCCTACGGCCAGGGGCTCGCCGAGAAGCCGGAGGTCGTCGGCCTCAACAAAGCCGACGCGATCCCGAAGGAAGACGTCTCGAAGCTCAAGCGCAAGCTGATCCGTGCCTCCAAGGGGAAAGTGATGGTGCTCTCGGGCGTAACGGGCAAGGGCGTGCCCGAGGTGACTGCGGCGCTTCTTGAGGCGATCCAGGCCGCGCGCGAGCAGGTGAAGACGCGGGAGCCGGTGTCGTGACCGCGCTCGCGGACGCCCGCCGGCTGGTGGTGAAGATCGGCTCGGCGCTGCTGGTGGACGACGCCAGCGGCGACATCCGCCGCGGCTGGCTCGAGGCGCTCGCCGACGACGTCGCCCGCTGCGTGGCGCGCGGCCAGGAGGTCCTGCTGGTCTCCTCCGGCGCCATCGCGGTGGGTCGGCGCCACCTGGGCCTCTTGGCCTCGGTGATCAAGCTCGAGGAGAAGCAGGCGGCGGCGGCTACAGGCCAGATCCGACTGGCGCACGCCTATCAGGAAGCGCTGGCGCGGCACGGTCTCACGGTGGCGCAGATCCTGCTGACGCCCGAGGATACCGAGGAGCGGCGGCGGCACTTGAACGCTCGCGCGACGCTGACCCAGCTCCTTGCGCTCAAGGCCATCCCGGTGATCAACGAGAACGACACGGTGGCGACCGCCGAGATCCGCTTCGGGGACAACGACCGCCTGGCGGCCCGCGTCGCGCAGATGGTGAGCGCCGACACGCTGGTGCTGCTCTCGGACATCGACGGGCTCTACACCGCCGATCCCCGCATCGACGCCGCCGCGCGGCACATCGCCGAGGTGCGCGAACTCGGTCCCGAGGTCGAGGCGATGGCGGGCAAGGCGCCGCCGGGCATGAGCTCCGGCGGCATGGTGACGAAGCTCGCCGCCGCCCGCATCGCCATGACCGCGGGCTGCCGGATGGTGATCGCCAAGGGCGCCGAGCTGCGTCCGCTGAGCGTGCTGGAGGCCGGCGGCCGCGCCACCTGGTTCGTGCCCTCCTCGGAGCCGCTCACGGCGCGCAAGCGCTGGATCGCCGGCAGCCTCAAGCCGCTGGGCACCCTCACGGTCGACGACGGCGCCGCCGCCGCCCTGGGCCGCGGCACCAGCCTGCTGCCGGCGGGCGTCGTCGCGGTCGAGGGCGATTTCCAGCGCGGCGATCCCGTTCGGGTGTGCCGGCGCGACGGGCGCGAGGTGGGGCGCGGGCTCTCGGCTTACTCGAGCGCGGACGCCCGCGCCATCGCCGGGCACAAGAGCCGCGAGATCGAGGCGATCCTCGGGTACCGGGGCCGCGACGAGGTGATCCATCGCGACGACCTCGTCATGGGCCGCGAGCGATGAGCGCTCGGGGGCCTCGCCGACGGTCAACCGTTGGGCTGCAGGCGCCACTCCGCCACCAGCGCGGAGAGGCTGCCGATCGTGACGGCGCCGGCGCCTGCGACCAGCCCGCCGACCGGAACCAGGTCGAAAGCGAAGCCGCAGAGGAAGCTGCTGTGGAGGAGATCGTCGTAGGCGGCCCAGAAGCCGAAGGCGTCATAGAGCGCCATGAAGACCGTGCCGACGATGGCCAGCACCGCCAGGAAGAGTGTGGTCCGGCCGCGCGCCGCCAGGCGCACGCAGCCGCTCAGCAGCAGGAAGGGAACCAGGCTGATGCCCGCATAGATCGCGAGCGCCAGCGCGGCGCCCAGCCCGGGCTCGTCCCAGATGTGCAGCTGGAATGCCAGGTGATCGCCGACACCGGCGAGGCCCGGGCTGCTGAAGCAGGTCGTGCCGCCGTTCACCATGAGCGCCGCCGCCAGGGCGCTCCAGCAGAACATCAGCACGACGATGCCGCTCACGAGCGGGAGCCAGCAATAAACCCGCCTCCACCGAGCGTCGCCCGGCGCACCCTTGGCTGGATCTCCGGACGTCTCCATCGCCTGCGCTCCCTGGTCTCGCGGGCTTGCCGAGGCGTATTCTGCACCATGGCCTGTGCCGCCACAAAAGCCGTGGACTTCTCAGGCCCCTCCGTTACGGTTTTGTCATGAGCGCCCTGCGCCCGGTCCAGACCGAGCTTGGCTCGGTCATGCGCGAGATCGGCATCGCCGCCCGTGCGGCAGCACAGTTGCTCGCTCATGCGGACCCTGCGGTGAAAAGCCAAGCGCTGCGGGTCTCAGCGGCAGCGATCCGGGACCGCCGCGCAGAGATCCTCGAGGCCAATGCCCGCGATCTCGACGAGGCCGGCCGCACGCAGCTGTCGGCCGCGGTGATCGATCGCCTCATCCTCGACGAGAAGCGCGTCGCGGCAATCGCCGCGGGGCTCGACGCGGTGGCGGGTTTCCCCGATCCCGTGGGCACGGTGCTCGCGGAATGGACCCGGCCCAATGGCCTTGCGATCTCGCGGGTGCGCACGCCGCTGGGCGTGATCGGGATAATCTATGAGTCGCGACCCAACGTGACGGCGGACGCGGGTGGTCTCTGCCTGCGCGCCGGCAATGCCGCGATCCTGCGTGGCGGTTCCGAGAGCTTCCACTCCTCGCATGCGATCGTCGAATGCCTGCACCAGGGGCTCGAGGCCGCGGGACTGCCGGAAGCCTCCGTACAGCTGGTACCGACCCGCGACCGCGCGGCCGTCGGCATCATGCTGGGTATGAGCGAGTTCATCGACGTGATCGTCCCACGCGGCGGCCGGTCGCTGATCGAGCGCGTCCAGGCCGAAAGCCGCATTCCCGTGATCGCGCATCTCGAGGGCAATTGCCACGTCTACGTCGACGCCGCAGCCGACATTGAGAAGGCGCGGGCGATCGTGCGCAACGCGAAGCTGCGGCGCGTGAGCGTCTGCGGCGCCGCCGAGACCCTGCTGGTGGACCGCGCGGTCGCCGAGCGCGCGCTTCCGCCGATCCTCTCTGATCTCAGGGCGGGCGGCTGCGAGATCCGGGGCGACGCGGCGACGCGCGCACTCGATCCGTCGGCGAAGCCCGCGACGGAGCAGGACTGGCGCACCGAGTACCTCGATGCGATCATCGCAGTGCGCGTGGTGGACGGCGTCGAGGCGGCGATCGCCCACGTCAACGAATACGGCTCGCACCATACGGACGCGATCGTGACCGAGGACACGACGGCTGCCGAGCGCTTCCTCGACCGGGTCGAGAGCGCGATCGTGCTGCTCAACGCGTCCACCCAGTTCGCCGACGGCGCCGAGTTCGGCATGGGCGCAGAGATCGGCATCTCCACCAACAAGCTCCACGCGCGCGGGCCCGTAGGCGCGGAGCAGCTCACCAGCTTCAAATACGTGGTGCGCGGCAACGGGCAGGTGCGCCCCTGAAGCCGCTGCTCGCGTTGCCGGCCACGCTGGCGAGCCGCGCCCGCCGGCGGATCGGGCTGCTCGGCGGCTCCTTCAACCCGCCCCATCGCGGTCATCTGCACATCAGCCTCGAGGCCCTGAAGCGCCTCGACCTCGACGAGGTCTGGTGGCTGGTGACGCCGCAGAATCCCCTGAAGCCGGTCCAGGGCATGGCGCCCTTGGAGGAACGGCTCGCGAGCGCGCGGTGCCTGGTGCGCCACCCCCGAATCTTCGTCACGGATCTCGAGACGCGACTTGGCACCCGCTATACCGCGGACACGCTCGCCGCGCTCCGCCGGCGCTTCCCGCGGGGCCGCTTCGTCTGGATCATGGGTGCCGACAACCTCGCGCAAATCCGCCACTGGGAGCGCTGGGACGATGTTTTTCGCCTAGCCGCCGTTGCGGTTTTCGACCGGCCTACCTATTGTTTAAGGGCGCTCGCCGGGCTTGCGGCCCAGCGATTCAAGGGGCGGCGGAGGCCGTCCCGGGACGTGCGGCGCCTCGCCGAGGCCGCACCGCCGGTCTGGGCCTTGTTCCGGATACCGCTCGACCCGAGCTCGGCAACCGCTCTGCGCGCCCGGTCCCGCCGGGCGGCGACAACGAGGTGACGACCATACCGCGCGCGAAATCGAAGTCCCGCCCGAAGGCGGGTTCCCCGCCCGGCCTCCTCGAGACCATCGAGCAGGCCCTCGACGACGGTAAAGCGGAGGATGTCGTCGTCATCGACCTCCAAGGCAAGACCAGCATCGCCGATCACATGGTGATCGCCACCGGCCGCTCGCAGCGGCAGGTCTCGGCCCTCGCCGAGCGGGTGCTGACCGCCCTCCGCGAGCGTGGCCACGGCCGCGCCGCGGCCGAGGGGCTGCGCCAGGGCGACTGGGTGCTGATCGACGCCGGCGACGTGATCGTGCATCTGTTCCGGCCAGAGGTCCGCGGATTCTACAACCTCGAGAAGATGTGGGGCGCTGAGCTCGACGAGGCCGGCGGCGCCACGAGCTGAGCCCGCGGCGGTGCGGCTCCTGATCGCCGCCGTCGGGCGGATCAAGGCGGGAGCGCTCGCCGACCTGCAATCCGAGTATCTGAAACGGCTCGGCTCGTCGGTCTCGCTCAAGGAAGTCGAGGAGCGGCGCTCCTCCTCGGCCGCCGAGCGGAAGCTCCGCGAAGGCAAGTTGCTCCTCGCGGTGGTCCCGGACGACGCCGTGGTTGTGCCCCTCGACGAGCGCGGCCAGACGCTCAGCAGCGCTGCTTTCGCCGAGCGCCTTCAAGGCTGGCGGGCCGAGGGCCCAAAAACTCTCGCTTTCGTGATCGGCGGCGCCGACGGTTTGGCTCAGCCGGTGGTACAGCGCGGCCGGATGGCCCTGTCGCTGGGGGCCATGACCTGGCCGCATTTATTGGCCCGAATCCTGCTCCTGGAGCAGCTCTATCGGGCCCAGCAAATCCTGGCCCATCACCCCTATCACCGAAGCTGACCCCGCCTTTCGCCGGCCTGAGGCTTCCTTTATATAAACGAGCCGATGGCATCCCCCTCCCGCCGCCCGCGCCCCGTCGTGCTCTGCATCCTCGATGGTTGGGGCTATCGCGCCCAATGCGAGGACAACGCCATTTGCGAGGCGAAGACGCCGGTCTGGCACAAGTTCCTGGCGAGCTCCCCTCATGCCTTCCTGCAGGCGAGCGAGACCTTCGTCGGACTGCCCAAGGGCCAGATGGGCAACTCCGAGGTTGGCCACATGAACATCGGCGCGGGCCGCGTGGTGCTGCAGGACCTGCCGCGCATCGACCAGGCGATTGCCGATGGCTCGCTCGCGCGCAATCCGCGGCTTGCAGAGTTCATCGCCGCTCTCATGAAGAACGGCGGCGCCGCGCATCTGATGGGGCTGATGTCGCCGGGGGGCGTCCACTCGCATCAGCACCACATCGAGGCCCTGGCCGAGCACCTCGCGACGGCCGGGGTGCCCGTGCGCGTTCATGCGTTCCTTGACGGTCGCGACACGCCGCCGAGCGCCGCGCGCGCCTACGTAGCGGAGTTCGTCGCCAATACCCGCGCGCTCGCGAACACGGAGATCGCGACCGTCATTGGCCGCTATTTCGTCATGGACCGCGACAGACGCTGGGACCGGGTCGAGAAGGCCTATCGCTGTCTCGTCGACGGCGAAGGTCGCGCGGCCGCGAGCGCCGACGCAGCGATCGCGGCGGCCTATGCTGCCAAGGAAAGCGACGAGTTCGTGCTACCGACACGGATCGGCCCCTACGAGGGCATGCGCGACGGCGACGGCGTGCTGATGGCGAATTTCCGCGCCGACCGCGTACGCGAGATCCTGGGCGCTCTGCTCGATCCTGGATTCATGGGGTTCGCCCGGCCCCGTACCGTCAAATTCGCGGCGGCGCTCGGCATGGCTGAGTATTTCGACGACCTGAAGGCGTTCCTGTCCGCGCTGTTCCCGCCCGAGGATCTCCGGGACACCTTCGGTGAGGTGGTCTCGAAAGCGGGCCTGACCCAGCTCCGGATCGCCGAAACCGAGAAGTACGCCCACGTGACCTTCTTCCTCAACGGTGGGCGCGAGCAGGAATTCGCGGGCGAGAGCCGCATCCTCGTGCCCTCGCCCAAGGTAGCGACATATGATCAGAAGCCGGAGATGTCGGCCTACGAGGTGACGGACAAGCTGGTCGACGCGATCGATGCCGGCCGCTTCGATGTGATCGTGGTGAACTACGCCAACACGGACATGGTCGGGCACACTGGCGACCTCGGCGCCGCGATCAGGGCGGTGGAGGCGGTGGACCATTGCCTGGGCCGGCTCGCCGACGCCGTCGCGCGCGCGGGCGGCACGCTGCTCATCACCGCCGACCACGGCAATGCCGAGACCATGCGCGATCCCGTGACCCGCGAGCGCCACACCGCGCACACGCTAAATCCCGTGCCGGTGATCCTGGTCAATCCGCCCGCCGGCATCGCTGGCCTAAGCGACGGCCGGCTCGCGGACATCGCGCCCACGCTGCTGACGCTGCTGGGATTGCCGCGGCCGGCGGCGATGACGGGGAAGGTTCTGCTCCAGTCCGCCGCGAGCGAGCGCCGTGCCTCGGCCTGAGGCACGGCCGCTGCCATCAGCCGGGCTCGCGCTTGCCGGCATTCTCCTGGCGCTCGCCGCCGCGCGCGCCGACGACACACCGCAGCAGAAGCTCGATTCCGTCGAGCATCAGCTCCAGCAGAGCCGTACTCAGCAGGAGCAGCTGCAGCGGCAGGCCGATGCGCTCGCCCAGGAGCTTCAGGCCTTGCGCTCCGACGGCATCCGCGCTGCCGGGGCGGTACAGACGCGGGAGGCGACGCTCTCGGCGCTCGAGGCACAGCTGCGGTCGCTCGCCGCCGACGAGGCGCAGAAGCGCGACATAATCCTGAGCAACCGCGCCCGTGAGTCGGAGTTGCTGCGCGCGCTCGCGCGCCTCGCCCTCGATCCGCCGGAGGCGCTCGTCTTCGGGCCGCTCGCGCCCGAGGATGCCGTGCGCACCGGGATCCTTCTCGGCGGCACCGTGCCGCGGCTCCAATCTGAGGCGCGGTCGCTCGCTCTCGAGCTCAGCGATCTCCACCGGCTCCGCCAGGAGATCGAGCGCAAGAAGCAGGCGGCCGAGCTGGAGCGGCGCGGCCTCGACAGGGATCGACAGCGTCTCGACGCGCTGATCCGGCGCAAGACCGCGCTGCGAGACCAGGCGCTCTTAGGCGCGGAGCAGACGCGGCAGCGCCTGGAGAAGCTGTCGGCGGCGGCAGCCGATCTCCACGAGCTCATCCAGAAGCTCGATGCCGAAAACAAGACGGCCGAAACCGATCGACAGGCGCAGATCGCCGCCATTCCCCGGCCTGACGCCACGGTGAAGCCCGAAACGGTCACCGCACCGCCGCCGGTCACTGGGCGACCCAAGACGCTCCGCCCCTTCGAGCAGGCGCGGGGAGCCATGGTCTACCCGGCCAGCGGGACGCTCGCGCTCCGCTATGGCGAGCTCGATGAATTCGGGGTTTCCAGCAAGGGCTTGACGCTGGTGACACGGCCCGGCGCCGTGGTGGTGGCGCCCTTTGACGGAAAGGTAGAATTTGCCGGCCCCTTCAAAGGCTACGGCCAAATCTTGATCATTCAACACGGCGACGGATATCATTCGCTGCTGGCCGGCCTCGACACGGTCAACGAGGCGGTCGGCGATTGGCTCGCGGCGGGCGAACCGGTCGGTGCCATGGGCTCCGGCGAGGCGAAACCCCGCCTTTACCTCGAACTGCGCCATAACGGCCAGCCGATAAACCCGTTGCCGTGGTTGGCGACTCGCGACGAAAAGGTCAGTGGATGATGCGTATCGGCATTGCAGCGGCAACCGCCGCAACCCTTGTTTGGCTGCTGATCCTCGGCGACGGCGCGCACGGGCAGGCCCAGGCTCCCGCGGCGCAAGGCCAGCAGCAGACCTCTCAGCAGCAGAAGCAGGAGATCTATCGCGAGCTCGATCTCTTCGGGCAGGTGCTGGAGCGCATCCGGTCCGACTACGTCGAGGAGGTCAACGACCAGCAGCTTATCGAGGCCGCGATCAACGGCATGCTGAGTTCGCTCGATCCGCATTCGAGCTACCTCAACGCCAAGAACTTCCGCGACCTGCAGACGCAGATGCGCGGCGAGTTCGGCGGCCTCGGCATCGAGGTCACGATGGAGAACGGCCTGGTCAAGGTCGTCTCCCCGATCGACGACACGCCGGCGGCGCGCGCAGGCATCAAGCCCAACGACTACATCGTGCAGATCGACGGCGAGCAGGTGCAGGGCCTCTCGCTTAACGAGGCCGTGGAGAAGATGCGGGGCCCCGTCAACAGCGATATCACGCTGACCATCCGCCGCGAGGGCCGCGCGCCCTTCGACGTCAAGCTCACGCGCGCGAACATCAAGATCCAGTCGGTGAAGTGGCACCTGGAGGGCGGCGACGTCGGCTACATCCGGATCACCAGCTTCAACGAGCAGACCGATGTCGGGCTCACCAACGCCCTAAAATCGCTGAAACAGCAGGCCGGCGACAAGCTGCTGGGCTATGTGCTCGACCTGCGCAACAATCCCGGCGGGTTGCTGGAGCAGGCTGTCGCCGTGTCGAACGCCTTCATCGACAAAGGCGAGATCGTCTCGATCCGCGGCCGCAAGGTGCAGAGCGCGCAACGCTTCAACGCGCAGCCGGACAAGGACATGTCCGGCGGCCTGCCGGTGGTGGTGCTGATCAACGGCGGCTCCGCCTCGGCCTCGGAGATCGTCGCCGGCGCGCTGCAGGACCACCACCGCGCCGTGCTGATGGGCACGCGCTCCTTCGGCAAGGGCTCGGTGCAGACCATTGTCGAACTCTCCGACCACAGCGCGATGCGACTCACCACCGCGCGCTACTACACGCCTTCGGGCCGCTCGATTCAGGGCCACGGCATCGATCCCGACATCGTGGTCGAGGCTGCGAAAATCGAGCGCCTCGCCACCGGCGACATGCGCCACGAGGCGGATCTGCGGGGGGCGCTCGCCAACCCCGACGTGAAGCCGGGAGCTGACAAGGACAAAGTGAAAACACCGGGCCCGACCTCTCAGGCGAAGCCCGACCAGTCCACGTCCTCCGCGCAGCCAGAGACGAAGCCGGAGGCGCCGGCCACGGACGTCGGGCTGATGGGCACGGACCAAGATTATCAGCTGTCACGCGCGCTCGACCTGCTGCGCGGCGTGGCCATGTTCGCCAAGAACGTGCCGCGCTGATCGCGGGCTCGGGTGGTGCGCTGGGCTAAAGGGGGAAACCTGGCCTCTCGGCGTACCCGGCTGCTGGCGGGGACCGGTACCGCCATCGCAGCGCTGCTCGCGGCAGCCGTGGCCTGGCTCCGGTGGGCCGAGCCGCCGCCGAGGCCCCCGCCGCCGCTGCTCACGATGCCGATGCCAAAGCCGGCACCGGCGGCACCGGTCGCCTACGCGCCACCGTCGGCGCCACTGCCGGCGATAGCCCCGCCTGCCATCCCCGCCCCGCCTCCGCCCGAAACCGGCTCCGCGGCCTCTCCACCGGCGCCTTCGACGCCGCCGGTCGCAGCACCGGCGCAGCAGGCCGACCTACCGATGGTGCCGCCGCTCAGGACGCAGCCGCGCGGCCCGACCAAGGGCGAGGCGCTGCCGCCCGCTCCCGATCCCGCGCTCGTCGAGAGTACCGCACTGGGGCCGCTGCCGACGATCGGACCCGATGGCCGAAAGCCGTGGCAGGCCTACGCGCGGCCCTTCGACCGCACGGACAAGCGGCCCCGGATCGCAATCCTGCTCACGGGCCTCGGCCTCTCCGGCGCCGCGACCGAGGCCGCGATCAACGACCTCCCGGGCGCAGTGACGCTCGGCTTCAATCCCTATGCGTCGAAGCTCGACGAGTGGCTCGGCTATGCCCGTGCCGCCGGGCACGAGGTGTTCCTGTCGCTCGCCATGGAGCCGGTCGACTACCCTCGCGTGGATCCCGGCCCGCACACGCTGTTGATCTCGCTCGATCGCCAGCAGAACCTGGAGCGGCTGCAATGGGTGCTGAGCCGGGTCACCGGCTACGTCGGCGTGGTGAGCTCGGCCGGCTCGCGCTTCACCACCTCCCGCGCCGACCTGCTGCCGATCCTCGACGAGGTCAAGTCGCGCGGGCTCATGTTCGTCGACAGCCACTCGACCGAGAACAGCGTCGCCGGGCCGCTCGCGAAATCGATCGGCCTGCCGCGTGCGGTGAGCGACTTGGCACTCGACCGGCAGCAGGTCTCGCGCGACGCGATCGACCAGCGTCTGCAGCAGCTCGAGGAGAGGGCGCGGCGCACCGGGGTCGCCGTCGGCCTGGGCGAGGTCTACCCCGTCACCATCGAGCGCCTCGCGCAGTGGGTCCCGACCCTCGAGCGCAAGGGCATCGCGCTGGCGCCGGTTTCCGCGACCGCGGACATGCAGCCCGACCGCACCGCCGACAAATGAGCGAGACCGCCGAGGATCGCCAAGCGCCACGCTACCGGAACGGCGTAGGCATCATGCTGCTGAACGCTCGCAAGCAGGTGTTCGTGGCGCAGCGCATCGATTTCGCGAGCGACGCCTGGCAGATGCCGCAGGGCGGCATCGACAAGGGCGAGACGCCGCGCGAAGCGGCACTCCGCGAACTCAAGGAGGAGATCGGCACGGACAAGGCCGAGTTCCTGGCGGAGAGCAAGGGCTGGCTCGCCTATGACTTCCCGCCGGAGCTGCGCGAGCGCTTCAAGCGCGGCCGCTTCCTGGGCCAGCGCCAGAGATGGTTCGCCATGCGCTTCATCGGGACGGATTCCGACATCGACCTCGAGACCCATCATCCCGAGTTCAAGGCATGGAAATGGGTCGCGCCCCAGGAGCTCCCACGCCTCATCGTGCCGTTCAAGCGGCAGGTCTATGTGGACGTGCTGGAGGAATTTCGAGAATTGCTGGAGATGTAGTGGTCAGGGCGTTCCATGCTTCGAAATCCCGTGTCCTTCGAGTCGCCTGCTTACGCGACGGCTCAAGGACGAGAGCGATCGGAACGGCATAAAGAAAAGCGCCTCACCCCGAGCCACGTCCCGAAGGGACGTGAGGCGAAGGACGCATGGAGTGTGTCGCAGATTTCTACGCCGCCGCCCGCTCCAGGCGATCGACGCGCCGGCACATCACCCACCACGCGAGGCGCGAGGCGAGGCGATTGAGGCGCCCGTTGGGCGTCAGCCCCACGGCCTTGAAGATCATGGCCATGCCGCGCTCGACGTGATGCGCGCGGTAGACGCGATAGGCGCGGCGGACGTAGGCGTTGTTGTAGCGCTTGCGCTGATAGGGCGCCGTAGTCTCGTTGGCGGCGTAATAGGCGTAGGCGAGCTCGTCGTCCTCGGATTCGGCGACGCGGCCCGCCGCGACCCTGAGCCGGCTCCAGAAACCCAGCCGCTCGCGCTCAAGGTAGCGCTTGAGGTGCGTATAGAAGAGCTTGTAGTGGCGGAGCTCGTCGGCGGCGATGTGCTTGCAGATCGCCTTGAGCACGGGCTCAGCGACCGCCTCGGCAAGCGCCGTATAATAGGAGCTGGTGCCCGTCTCGACGATGCAGCGCGCGATCAGCTCGCCCGAGCGCGTACCACGCACGGATCTGGTGGCGTCGAGATCGACGCGGAACCCCGCGGTGAAGCGCTCCGAGGCCTTGGCGTGATCGAAATCGGGATCGACCAGCTCCGCCCAGCGCCCGAGCGCCTGGCCATGCTGGATCTCCTCGACGCCCCAGTCGCGCGCCACCTTCTGGAACGCGGGATCGTCGTGGAAGACGTTGCAGAGATAATGTGCGTAATCGCCGCCGTTCTGTTCGACGAGGCTCGCCGCCTTGACGATGCGCAGGATCTCCGGCTCGACCTTGCTCCGGTCGAACCGCTCCCACGGGATATCGTCCAGCGTCCAAGCACCCATGGCCGTCCGGTGTTCCGATCTCGACAGACCCGATGGAGTCGCGACAGGTTCCCTCGACTCGCTTGGGCCCAGCCCGCAATTATAGGTAAGCCCGCCCGCTTGGCTAGGGACTTGAAAAAGGCCTGAGTTTTCTAATGAGCCGCGGTTTCGAGCGCGGCGCGCTTGGCTTCCGCGACGCTCTTTCGGGCTTCCGCGGCCGCGAGCTCGAGAGCCGCCTGATCGCGCTCCGCTCCCTGCAACCGGGCGACCCGCTCACTCAGGCTCGCGATCTCCGCCTCGGCGGTCTTGACGCTCTCCTCGATCTGCGCACGGTCGAGCGAGGAGAGCGGCACCGCCTCGTCGGCGAGCACGGTGCAGCGCTCGGGCGTCACCTCGGCAAAGCCGCCGGAGACGAAGATCCGCTCGCTTACCTTGTTGCCCTCGTAGACGTCGATCACGCCGGGGCGCACCGTCGAGATGAAGAGCGCATGACCCGGCAGCACGCCGAAATTGCCCTCGCCGCCCGGCACCACCACCATCTCCACATCCTCCGAGAGCAGCAGCTTCTCGGGCGAGACCAGCTCGAATCCGATCCTACCGGCCATCGGCGCGCACTCCTTGGATCAGGTCAGGCGGCTTCGGCCGCCATCTTGCGTGCTTTTTCCACGGCCTCCTCGATCTTGCCGACCATGTAGAAGGCGCTCTCCGGCAGATCGTCGTACTCGCCGGCGACGATGCCCTTGAAGCCCTTGATGGTGTCCGCAAGCTCGACGAAGACCCCGGGCGTGCCCGTGAAGACCTCGGCCACGTGGAAGGGCTGCGACAGGAAGCGCTGGATCTTGCGCGCGCGGGCGACGGTGAGTTTGTCCTCCTCTGAAAGCTCGTCCATGCCCAGGATCGCGATGATGTCCTGCAGCGACTTGTAGGTCTGCAGCACACGCTGCACGTCGCGGGCCACCTTGTAGTGCTCGTCGCCGACCACGCGCGGGTCGAGCATGCGCGAAGTCGAGTCGAGCGGATCGACCGCGGGGTAGATGCCGAGCTCGGCGATCTGGCGCGAGAGCACGGTGGTGGCGTCCAAGTGCGCGAAGGAAGTCGCGGGCGCCGGATCGGTCAGGTCGTCGGCGGGCACGTAGATTGCCTGCACAGAGGTGATCGAACCCTTTCGCGTGGTGGTGATCCGCTCCTGGAGCGCGCCCATGTCGGTCGCGAGCGTCGGCTGATAGCCCACCGCCGAGGGAATGCGACCCAGCAGCGCCGACACCTCGGAGCCCGCCTGGGTGAAGCGGAAAATGTTGTCGACGAAGAACAGCACGTCCTGGCCTTCCTCGTCGCGGAAATACTCGGCGAGCGTCAGGCCGGTGAGGCCGACGCGGGCGCGCGCGCCCGGCGGCTCGTTCATCTGGCCGTAGACCAGCGCGGCCTTGGAGCCGGGGCCGTCGACCTTGATGACGCCCGACTCGATCATCTCGTGGTAGAGGTCGTTGCCCTCGCGGGTGCGCTCACCGACGCCGGCGAAGACGGAGTAGCCGCCGTGCGCCTTCGCGATGTTGTTGATCAGCTCCATGATGATGACGGTCTTGCCGACGCCGGCGCCGCCGAAGAGACCGATCTTGCCGCCCTTCGCGTAGGGCGCCAGCAGATCCACGACCTTGATGCCGGTGACCAGGATCTCCGCCTCGGTCGACTGGTCCACGAACTCCGGCGCGGGCTTGTGGATCGGCGAGGTGCGAGCCGCCTTGACGGGCCCGCGCTCGTCGACCGGCTCGCCCACGACGTTGATGATCCGTCCGAGCGTCTCGGGTCCCACAGGCACCGCGATCGGGCCGCCGGTGTCCACCACCTCGGCGCCGCGGACGAGGCCGTCGGTCGTGTCCATCGCGACCGTGCGCACGGTGTTCTCGCCGAGGTGCTGCGCCACCTCGAGCACCAGGGTCTTACCCTGATTCTGGGCATGGAGCGCCGTCATGATCGGCGGCAGCTCGCCGTCGAACTTCACGTCGACAACGGCGCCGATGACCTGCGAGATGGTGCCGATGGTGTTCTTTGCCATGGATCGTATCCTCGTTAGAGCGCCTCGGCGCCCGAGATGATCTCGATGAGCTCTTTGGTGATCGCCGCCTGCCGCGAGCGATTATAGGTGATGGTGAGGCGGTCGATCATATCGCCGGCGTTGCGGGTCGCGTTGTCCATCGCGGTCATGCGCGCGCCCTGCTCGCTCGCGTTGTTCTCGAGGAGCGCGGTATAGAGCTGCACCGCGAGGTTGCGCGGCAGCAGCGAGGCCAGGATCTCGGTTTCCTCGGGCTCGAACTCATAGACGCCTTGCACGGCGGGATCCGGCCGGCCGACGGTCTCCGGCACTGCGAAGGGCACCAGCTGCTGCTTGGTGACGATCTGAGTGATCGCCGACTTGAAGCGGTTGTAGATGATGGTCGCGACGTCGAACTCGCCGGCGTCGAACAGCGCCAGCACGCGAGCCGCGATCCCCTGGGCGCTGGAGAATTGCAGCCGAGGGCGCCCGACTTCCGTCAGGCTGTCGATGATGAAGCGGCCGTAGTCGCGGCGGAGCGCGTCACGCCCCTTGCGACCGACGGTCAGGACCTTCACGGTCTTGCCACCGGCTTGGAGCTCACGGATCGTCCGCCGCGCCTCGCGGAGGATGCTGGCGTTGAAGCCGCCGGCGAGACCTCGATCGGAGGTCGCGACGATCAGCAGATGGACGTCGGACTTGCCGGTTCCCGCAAGCAGCCGCGGCGCGGTCCCCGCCCCCATGATGTTACCGGCGAGCGAGCCCAGCATGCGCTCCATGCGCTGCGCATAGGGACGCGCGGCCTCGGCCTGCTCCTGTGCGCGGCGCAGACGCGAGGCCGCCACCATCTTCATGGCGGAGGTGATCTTCTGCGTCGACTTGACGCTGCGGATACGGACCCGCAGGTCCTTCAGCGTTGCCATGGCGCCCTAGGGAGACCCTCAGACGAAGGTCTTGGCGAAGTCGTCGAGGAACGACTTGAGCTGCTCCTCGGTCGCGCTGGAGAGCTCGCGCTGCTCGCGCACGGCCTTCAGGATCTCGGGCTTGCGCGCCCTGATCTCCGACAGCATCGATTGCTCGAAGCGGCCGATGTTCGCGACCTCGATCTTATCGAGGTAGCCGCGCGTGCCCGCGAAGATCGAGATCACCTGCTCCTCGACCGCCATGGGGGTGAACTGCGGTTGCTTCAGCAGCTCGGTGAGCCGCGCGCCGCGCGCGAGCAGGCGTTGGGTCGCGGGATCGAGGTCGCTCGCGAACTGCGAGAAGGCCGCCATCTCGCGGTATTGCGCGAGCTCGAGCTTGATACGGCCCGCGACCTGCTTCATCGCCTTGATCTGGGCGGCGGAGCCGACGCGGCTTACGGAGAGGCCGACGTTGATGGCCGGGCGGATGCCGCGATAGAAGAGATCCGTCTCCAGGAAGATCTGCCCGTCGGTGATCGAGATCACGTTGGTCGGGATGTAGGCGGAGACGTCGCCCGCCTGAGTCTCGATGATGGGCAGCGCCGTGAGCGAGCCGGAGCCGTGCTTGTCGCTGAGCTTCGCCGCGCGCTCCAGCAGCCGCGAGTGCAGATAGAAGACGTCGCCGGGATAGGCCTCGCGGCCCGGCGGCCGGCGCAGCAGCAGCGACATCTGCCGGTAGGCGACCGCCTGCTTGGAGAGATCGTCGTAGACGATCACGGCGTGCATGCCATTGTCGCGGAAGAACTCGCCCATGGCGCAGCCCGTATAAGGCGCCAGGAACTGCAGCGGCGCCGGCTCCGAGGCGGTCGCGGCCACCACGATCGAGTAGTCGAGCGCGCCGTAATCCTGCAGCGTCTTGACGATCTGCGCGACCGTCGAGCGCTTCTGGCCGATCGCGACATAGACGCAATAGAGCTTCTTCGACTCGTCGCCCGTCTTGTTGACGTCGCGCTGATTGATGAAAGCGTCGATCGCGACGGCGGTCTTGCCGGTCTGGCGGTCGCCGATGATGAGCTCGCGCTGGCCGCGGCCGATCGGGACCAGCGCGTCGATCGCCTTCAGCCCCGTCTGCACGGGCTCGTGCACGGAGCGGCGCGGGATGATGCCGGGCGCCTTCACCTCGACGCGGGTGCGCTTCACGTCGGTGAGCGGACCGCGGCCGTCGATGGGATTGCCGAGCGCGTCCACCACGCGGCCGAGGAGACCCCTGCCGACGGGCACGTCCACGATGGCGCCGGTGCGCTTCACCGTGTCGCCCTCGCGCACCCCGGTGTCGTCGCCGAAGATCACCACGCCGACGTTGTCGCTCTCGAGATTGAGCGCCATTCCCTTGGCGCCGTTCGGGAACTCCACCATCTCGCCGGCCTGCACCTTGTCGAGGCCATAGATGCGCGCGATGCCGTCGCCGACGGAGAGCACCTGGCCGACCTCGGCGACGTCCGCCTCGGTGCCGAAATCGGCGATCTGCTGCTTCAGGATGGCGGAGATTTCCGCCGCGCGGATTTCCATGACCTCAAACCCCCTTCATCGCAAGCTGCAGGCGCGCGAGCTTGCTCTTGAGCGATGCATCCACCATACGCGAGCCGACCTTGACCACGAGCCCGCCGATCAGGCTCGGATCGATCCGGAGATCGACCGCGACCTTGCCGCCGACGGCCTTGCGCAGCTGCTCGTTGACGGCCTCGGTCTGTGCGGGCGTCAAGGGCTTGGCCGCCGTCACTTCGGCCGTAACCTCGCCCCGCCGGGCCGCGAGCACCTTCAGATAGCCCGCGATCACGCCCGGCAACACGAACAGCCGACGGTTGCGCGCGGCGACCCCGAGAAAATTCCGCGTCAGCACGGAGAATCCCGCGCGCTCACCGAGGGCGGCCATGGCCTTGCCCTGCTCGTCGCGGCTCAGAACGGGACTGCGGATCAGCCGGCGGAAATCGCCGCTCTCATCGATCAGGCCCCGGAGCGCCCGCAGGTCGCTCGCAACTTCGTCCAGCGCCTTGCGGTCATCGGCGAGCTCGAACAGCGCTTTCGCATAGCGCTCGGCCAGACCGGATACGCCTGTCGCTTCGGATGCCACGTGGAAAGAACCCTCGGACTGCTGCTGACGAGAGCGGGACGCCGCCGTCTGAATGCCCTGAAACGCGCGCTTGTCCGCGGTTTTCGGCCAGCGATCCCCCTGCGGAAAGCGGGCGGGTTTTAACACGGTCGCTCGCGCCCGCGCAACCGGAGCCGGCCTCGACTGGGCCGCGGCTTTTTGGCCCTTCGGGAGGCACGTGGCTGGAGAGAAAACCCGGCTGGGTGGACGAATACGCCCGCGGAGCGGCCGGCCAGCATCCGATTGAACGCATCGCGAACGAACGGATGCGTACAATCGCGCCGGGGCTGGGCTACGGACCCTTGATTCTGCCCCGATCCAAAAAACGAGAGCCTGACCCGCCCGCACCAGCTCGATGCGGGCAGTCAGGCTCTCGGCAGCGCGCTGCCGACCGGCCTCAGCCGGGCTGGTGCTGGGGGTTCTTACCTCCGGGCGGACCTTTGGGCTGCGGCGGGTGCGGCTGGACCAGCGGATGCACCGGCCCGTGATAGGTCTGGCTCATCACGTGCGGCGTACTGCCGTCCGGCCCGCGACTCGTGTTTGGCCCCGGCGAATGAAGGGTTTTGGAGCCGGTCATACCTGTCGCGTTGGTGCGGGTGTTGCCCTGGAACCTCGGCCCTGTGCTGGCAGGCGTCACTGTGCCCGTGCGACTGAAGCGGCCCGCACGCTCGGTCGTCATGATCTTCGGCTGGCCATTGTTGGTCGTTGCCAGGAGATCGCGATTGGAGCGCGCGGCATTCAGATGCTGGAGCTGAGCCCCGGTGGGCTCGAAGTGGTGCTCCCGCAGGGCGGCCTGCTCCTGCGCTGTCGGCTGCGCGGTGACACCGCCGGCGCCGCCGTTGAAGCTAACGCGGTTGACGGTGCCATTGCTCACTATCGTCTTGTTGTAGACGTTCGTGATGTTCACATTCCGGATGTTGGTGACCTCGCGGTTATAGAAGAAGTGCCCGTGGTCCCAATAGCCACCTTCGAATCCGGAGCCGAAGTAGCCGAAGCCATAGTTAATACCGCCATAGAAACCGATGGTCGGGCCCCAATAGCCCGCGTGGAACACGTAGACGCCGCCGGCCCATCCCCACCAGGGCGGAGTCCACAGCACCCCAACGACAGGCGGCAGCACCCACGTGCCGGGCACCCAGTAGTAGCCATAGGGCCCCCACGCCCAGTAGCCGGGGGTCCAGAGGTAGCCGGGGCCGGGAATCGGCGGCTGCTCGTAGACCGGGAGCGGCGGTGGTGGCAGGTTGACGGAGATCCCAATGGAAACCGCGGCCTTGGACGACGCCATGGGCAACGCCAGCATGGCGAGCCCCAGCAGCGCCGAAGCGAACGTACGAATGAGCCTCATTTTTGCCCTCATTTGAGCCGGATGGCGTCGCATTCAGTCCGGTGGAGCCGGTGCCGCCTGCCCCAGCGAATATAGGGTGGCGCACGACACTTTCTCCCCCGCTACCTAACGGTTCACGGAAAGCATTTTATCCCGTCCGCCGCCGCGCTCAGAGAAAGTTGTAGGGGTCGATGTCGACCTGAAGCCGGACGCTCGACGGCAGCTTCGTGGACCCGAGCCAGGCGCGGACCACGGCCTGCACGTGAACACCGCGCTCCGCCTTCACCAGAAAGCGCCGGCGATGCCAGCCACGCAGCACCGCGAGGGGCGCCAGCGCCGGCCCCAGCACCTCGACGCCGCGCACGTGCGGCGCGGCGCGGCTGAGCGCGCGCGTGGCGAAATCCACGGACTCATCGTCGGGCCCCGAGAGGATGAGCGCAGCGAGCCGACCGTAGGGCGGCCAGCCGTGCTCACGCCGCTCCTCCGCCTCCGTCTCGAGGAACCGATCCCGGTCGTTGGCAGCGAGCGCACGGATCACGGGATGCTCCGGCATGTAGGTTTGGAGCAATACCTGGCCCGGCCGCTCGGCGCGGCCGGCGCGGCCGGCGACCTGATGCAGCAGTTGAAAGGTTCGCTCTGCCGCCCTCAAGTCGCCGCCGGAGAGGCCAAGATCGGCATCGACGACGCCGACCAGGGTCAGCAAGGGAAAGTGATGGCCCTTCGCCATCATCTGAGTGCCGATCAGCACGTCGATCGTGTGCCCCTCAACGCCATGGACCAGCTCGGCGACGGCCCGCGGCCCGGCCAGCGTATCGCTCGCCACCACCGCGAGGCGCGCCGACGGAAAGCGCCCGCTCACCTCCTCCGCGAGCCGCTCGACGCCGGGACCGCAAGCCGCGAGCGTGCCGGCGGTGCCGCAGGCGGGACAGAACTCCGGCACTTTCTCCAGATGTCCGCAGTGATGGCATTGCAGTTCGCGCACGAAGCGGTGCTCCACGAGCCAGGCCGTGCAATTCGAGCATTGGAACCGGTGGCCGCAGGCGCGGCACAGCGTAAGCGGCGCATAGCCCCGCCGGTTCAGGAACAGCATCGCCTGCTCGCCTGCCTTCAGCGTTGCATCCAAGGCGGCGACCAGGGGTGGCGCCATGAAGCGCTGGCGCTCGAGCTTCTGCCGGCGCATGTCGATCACCCGGACCTCCGGCACTGCGGCACCCGCATGCCGCTCGGGGAGGTGCAGACGGCGGTACCTTCCCTGCTCGACGTTGACGACGGTCTCGAGCGAGGGCGTCGCGGACACCAGTACCACCGGCAAGTGCGAGAGCGAGCCGCGCACCACCGCCATGTCTCGGGCGTGGTAGATAACGCCCTCCTCCTGCTTGTAGGAGAGGTCGTGCTCCTCGTCGACCACCACGAGACCGAGCTTCGGGAATGGCAGGAAGAGCGCGGAGCGGGCGCCCACCACCACGGGAATGCGGCCCTCGGCAACGCCGCGCCAGGTCTGCCGCCGCTCGGCGGGCGTCAGGTCAGAATGCCATTCCGCCGGATTGGCGTCGAAGCGGCGGACGAAACGGTCGAGCCACTGCGCGCCGAGTGCGATCTCCGGCAGCATGACGAGCGCCTGCTTTCCCGCTTCGAGCGCAGCCGCGATCGCCTGGAAGTAAACCTCCGTCTTGCCGGAGCCGGTCACGCCGTCGACGAGCGTGACCGAGAATTCCGCCCGCTTGACCGCGGCAGCCAGCGCCTCCGCCACCTCGGCCTGCTCTGGCGAGAGCAACGGGCCGCGCTGGCTCCAATCCGGCAGCTTGCGCTCGGTGCGCACCGGCACCGCCACCTTCTCAAGCCAGCCGAGGCGCGCCAATCCCGCGACCACCCCAGTCCCGCAAGCGGCGAGTCGCGCGAGATCCTTGGCCGGGAGCGGCGGCGCATCCCGCGCCACCTCGAGGACGCGGCGGCGCATCGCCGTGAGCTCGCGCGCGCCTGGTCCTTCGAGGGCACCGCGTCCCGCGGCGCTGAGCGCCCAGGCGAGCATGGGCGTCGCCGGCGCCAGCGCATCGGGAACGCTCATGGCCATGCGGAGCACCGCGCCGAGCGGCGTGATCGTGTACTGCGCCACCCATTCGACGAAGCGCCGCAGTTCCGCGGAAAGCGGCGGCGCATCGAGCTTCTCGCCGATCGGTCTCAGCTTGGCATCGGCGACGTCACCGAACTCGGTATCCCAGACGACGCCGGCCACTTCGCGCGTCCCGAGCGGGACCGCAACGAAGTCGCCGGGCGCCAACATCATGTCGTCGGGCACGCGATAGTCGTAGGCGGCGTCGAGCGGAAGCGGCAATAAGACTGACACACGCCGCGCCGTCTCCGAGCGCGTCGGAATTGCGGCGTCGGAACTGGCGTGGCGCTCGGACATGGGCTAGACTCTTAGTCGGAAACTGCGGACGCTGCCAGCGAGCGCGGATTCGGAGTCTCAGCAGGCGACAGCGAGCGCGGAAGAAGGAATCCACGCGCATGAAATTCTTCATCGACACCGCCGACCTCACCGAGATTCGCGACCTCGCCGCGACCGGATTGGTGGATGGAGTCACGACGAACCCCTCTCTTGTCGCGAAGACTAGCCGCAACTTCCTCGACGTGGTCCGAGAGATCTGCGGCGTGGTGCCCGGCCCCGTGAGCGCCGAAGTAACCGCGACCGACACCGAGACGATGCTCGCCGAGGGGCGGAAGCTCGCGAGGATCGCGAAGAACGTCACGGTGAAAGTGCCCCTGACGCCGAACGGGCTGAAGGCCTGCAAGGCTCTCTCCTCGGAAGGTACCATGGTGAACGTGACGCTCTGCTTCTCGGCCGCGCAGGCGATCTTGGCGGCGAAGGCCGGTGCCACCTTCGTCTCGCCCTTCGTCGGGCGGCTTGACGATGTCGGTGCGACCGGCATGGATCTCATCAAGCAGATCGTCGAGATCTATCGCCAGTACCCGAGCTTCAAGACCGAGGTGCTGGTGGCCTCGGTGCGCAACCCGCTGCACGTGGTGGAGGCGGGCAAGCTCGGCGCGCATGTGGCGACGATCCCACCCGCCGTGCTACGCCAGATGTTCAACCATCCGCTCACCGACAAGGGACTGCAAGCCTTCCTCGCCGACTGGGCGAAGACCGGCCAGTCCATCCTGGGCGAGTCGAAGAAGCACGCTGCGGAGTAGCGCTTGGACCGGCCCAAGGACAAATCCGTCGTTTCCGCGCCGCGCAAGCACGCGGGCTTGGCGGAAGTCGGCGCGGTCGAGGTTGCGACATATCTTCGGCAGAACACGGGCTTCCTGGCGGAGCACCCGGACCTCCTGCACATCCTGACGCCGCCGGCGCAGCGCCGCGGCGAGGGCGTCATCGACATGCAGCAGTTCATGTTGCAACGCCTACAGACGGAGGTCGCACGTCTCAAGAACCAGCATCGCGCGCTGATTGCAACCAGCCGCGCCAATCTCGCGAGTCAGGCGCGCATTCATCAAGCCGTGCTGGCGCTGCTGGCGGCGCCGAGCTTCGAGCACCTGATCCAGATCGTGACCACCGATTTCGCGGTTCTGCTGGACGCCGACGTGATCGCGCTCGCGGTCGAATCGATGTCGTGCGGGCAGAGCCATCTCTCCGTGCGCGGCGTGCAGCTACTCGAGCGCGGCACGGTCGAGACCATGTTCGGGCCGGACCGTGACGTGCTGCTGCTCGGCGACGCCGAGGGCGATCCTGCGGTATTCGGCGGCGGCGCCGGCCTGGTTCGCTCGGCGGCACTGTTGCGGCTCAAGGTGAGCCCGGAGGCGCCAGCGGGACTGCTCGCCATCGGCTCGCGGCGGGTCGGCAAGTTCCACGCGGGACAGGGCACTGAGCTCCTAAGCTTCCTCGCCAAGAGCCTCTCCGTCGTCATCGCGGGATGGCTCGACTTGCCGCCTTGATGCCGCGCGGCGACCGAACGCGCGGACCCGCGATTTCCTTCGACCATTTCGCTGCCGCCAGCGATCTCGCAGGCGCAATCGCCGACTGGCAGAGCTGGCTCGCGCGCGAGCGTCGCGCATCGCGCCATACGCTGCTCGCCTACGCGCGCGATCTCGCCGGGTTCCTCGATTTCCTGCGCGACCATCTGGGCGCGCTGCCCGACCTCCCGGCGCTCGACCGGCTTGCCGCCACGGATTTTCGCGCCTATCTCGCGGCTCGCGCGCAGGCGGGCATCGAGCGCAGCTCGAGCGCCCGTGCGCTCTCGACGCTGCGCGGATTTTTCCGCTTCCTCGATCGGCGAGGCCTGATCACGAACGCGGCGCTCGCGGCCGTGCGCAGCCCCAAGCTGCCAAAATCGGTACCGAAGCCGCTGAGCGTGGAGGACGCAGGCCTCGCCCTTGAGCGCATCGTCGAGCTCGCGGAGGCGCCGTGGGTCGGACGGCGTGATCTCGCGATCCTGGCGCTGCTCTATGGCTGCGGGCTCCGGCTCTCCGAGGCGCTCGGCCTCACACGCGCCGAGGCGCCACTCGAGCCCGGCATGCTCAGCGTCACCGGCAAGGGCCGCAAGACGCGTCTCGTGCCCGTGCTGCCCGCAGTGAGCGCGGCGGTCGCCGATTATCTGGCGCTCTGCCCGCATCGGCTGGCGGCGAAAGCTCCGCTCTTCGTCGGCGTTCGCGGCGGGCCGCTCAACCCGCGGTTGGTACAGCGGCAGATGCAACGCGTGCGCGTTTTGCTCGACCTGCCGGAGACCGCGACGCCGCACGCGCTCCGGCACAGCTTCGCGACGCATCTGCTGGCGGGCGGCGGCGATCTCCGCAGCATCCAGGAGCTGCTCGGGCATGCGAGCCTTTCGACAACGCAGCGCTACACCGCCGTCGACACGGATCGCCTGCTGAAGGTCTACGAGCGCGCGCACCCAAGAGCGAAGGCGTCGTAGATCCCCCGCGCAGCGTCAGATATGGATCGCTCGCTTCGCGACGCCGAGTGCCGCTTCCTTCACGGCCTCGGGCAGCGTCGGGTGCGCGTGGCAGGTGCGCGCGATGTCCTCGGAGGAAGCGCCGAACTCCATGGCGAGCGCGAGCTCCGCGATCATTGTGCCTGCATCGTCACCGATGATGTGCGCGCCCAGCACGCGGTCGGTCTTGCCATCCGCCAGGATCTTCACGAAGCCCTCGGTGTCGCCGTTGGCGCGCGCGCGGCCATTGGCGGTAAACGGGAATTTGCCGACCGCGTAGCCGACGCCCGCGGCCTTCAGGTCCTCCTCGCTCTTGCCGACCGACGCGACCTCCGGATGGGTGTAGATCACGGCGGGGATCGCGTCGTAGTCGATGTGCGGTTTCTGGCCCGCGATGATCTCCGCGACCGCGCTCCCCTCGTCCTCGGCCTTGTGCGCGAGCATGGGGCCAGCGATTACGTCACCGATTGCGTAAATGCCGGCGACGCTCGTGCGAAACTGCCCGTCGACTTTGACCCGCTTCTTCTCGTCCAGCGCGACGCCGACAGTCTCGAGGCCAAGCTCGTCGGTATATGGGCGGCGGCCGACTGCAACCAGGACCACGTCGGCCGTGAGCTCCTCCGGCGCACCACCCTGCGCGGGCTCGAGCGAGAGCACGACACTTTGGTTCCCGGCCTTCGCACCCACAACCTTCGTGCCAAGCTTGAAGGCGAAACCCTGCCTCTGTAGGACGCGCTGCAGATGCTTCGCGATCTCGGCGTCCATGCCGGGCGTGATGCGGTCGAGGAATTCGACCACCGTCACCTCCGCACCGAGCCGGCGCCAGACCGACCCCATCTCGAGCCCGATATAGCCGCCACCGATCACCACGAAGCGCTTGGGCACCTCGGAAAGCTCGAGCGCACCTGTCGAGGACACGATGCGCTTCTCGTCGATCCCGACGCCCGGCAGCGTCATGATATCGGAGCCCGTCGCGATCACGATCGCCTTGGCCTTGAGGATCTCGCCGCCGACCTCAACCGCACCTCCGCCGGCGATCCGCGCAGTACCCTTGACCCAGGTCACCTTGTTCTTCTTGAAGAGAAACTCGACGCCGCGAGTGTTCTCGCCAACCACCTTGTTCTTGCGCGCCATCATGGCCTTGAGATCGAGGCCGACGCCCTCAACCTTGACGCCGTGCATCGCGAGCGCCTGCCCGGCTTCGGCGAATTTCTGCGATGATTGCAACAACGCCTTCGAGGGAATGCAGCCGATGTTGAGGCACGTACCGCCAAGGCTGCCGCGCTTCTCGATGCAGGCTGTCTTCATCCCGAGCTGCGCCGCGCGGATCGCCGCGACGTAACCTCCGGGTCCTCCCCCGATCACGACGACGTCATAGGATTCGGCCATTAGGAATTCCTCTTCTCTTTCTTACGCCGCAACCTCGCGCTCCCAGCGCTCCCCGCTGCGTCCCTGCCTCTCCCACTCTCGTGGGCGAGGGGTAAAGATTTCGCGCCCCCGTGAAGCGGGAGAGGCAGGGACCCATTGTGTCAGCAATGGGGGTGCGGGCCGCGTCGCTACATATCCACCAGCAGCCGCTCGGGTTCCTCGATGCCCTCCTTGACGCGGACGAGGAACGTCACGGCCTCGCGGCCGTCGACGATGCGGTGGTCGTAGGAAAGCGCGAGGTACATCATCGGACGTGCCTCGATCTTGTCGCCGACCACCACCGGGCGCATCTGGATCTTGTGCATGCCCAGGATCGCCGACTGCGGCGGGTTGAGGATCGGCGTCGACATCAGCGAGCCGTAAATGCCGCCATTCGAGATCGTGAACGTGCCGCCCGAGAGATCCTCGATGGTGAGCTTGCCGTCGCGCGCCTTGCGGCCGAGCTCGCCGATCCTCTTCTCGATATCTGCGAACCCCATCTGATCCGCGTCGCGGACCACCGGCACGACGAGGCCTTGGCCGGTGCCGACGGCGACGCCGATGTCGTAATGGTTCTTGTAGATGATGTCGTCGCCCTCGATCTCCGCGTTGACCGCCGGCAGTTCCTTGAGCGCCACGATGCAGGCCTTGACGAAGAACGACATGAAGCCCAGGCGCACGCCGTGCTTCTTCTCGAAGCTGTCGCGATAGCGCTCACGGAGCGCCATCACAGCCGTCATGTCCGCCTCGTTGAAGGTGGTGAGCATGGCAGCCGTGTTCTGGGCTTCCTTCAGGCGCTCGGCGATCCGCTTGCGGAGCCGCGTCATGTGCACGCGCTCCTCCCGAGGGCCGAGCTCGCGGGGCGGCCGTGCCGCTTGCGGCCCAGGCGTCTGCGGGGCGGGCGCGGGCTGCGCCGCCCGGCGCTCGACCGCAGCCATCACGTCGGCCTTAGTGGCGCGTCCGTCCTTGCCAGTGGCTTCGATCTGCCCCGGCGAGAGTCCGCTCTCGGCGGCGAGCTTGCGCGCCGCCGGCCCCGAGCGATCGAGCGCGCTCGGCGCGGCAGGCTGCGGCACGGCCCCCGGTGCGGGCTTCGCGGCCGGCGCAGCCGCCGCAGTAGGCGCGATTTCTTTCACGGCGCCGTCGATCGTGCCGAGCACACCACCGACGTTGACGTTCGCGCCTTCGGGCACGCGGATTTCCGAGAGCACGCCGGCCGCGGTGGCATTCACCTCGAGCGTCACCTTGTCGGTCTCGAGCTCGATGACGGGATCGTCGACCGCAACGGTCTCGCCGATCTTCTTGAGCCATTTCGCGACTGTTGCCTCGGTCACGGATTCGCCCAGCGCGGGGACTTTGATCTCGGTCGCCATAGGTTGCCTCGAGCTTAGGGGGCGAGCGCGTCGTCTACCAGTTTCTGCTGCTCCGATACGAACCGGGCATGGAGGCCCGTGGCGGTCGCCGCGGACGCGGCGCGGCCGACGTAGCGCGGCCGCTTTGCCTTGACGTCGAGGCCCGCCAGCACATGCTCGATGCGGCGATCAACGAAGGACCAGCCGCCCATGTTCTCGGGCTCTTCCTGGCACCAGACGAACTCGGCATTGCAGTAGCGCGCCACCGATTTGCCGAGCACGCTGAACGGGAAGGGATAGAGCTGCTCGACCCGGAGCAGCGCCACATCCGCAATCTTACGCTCGCGGCGCGCCTTCAGCAGGTCGTAATAGACCTTGCCGCTCGACAGCACGACGCGGCGGATCTTGTCGTCGGGGACGAGCCGGTCGACTTCCTCGAAGATGCGATGGAAGGACGTGCCGGGCCCCATGTCCGCGAGCCTGGACGCGACCTCGGGCGCGCGCAGCAGCGACTTCGGCGTCATGATGACGAGCGGCTTGCGGAAATTTCGCCGCACCTGCCGCCGCAGCGCGTGGAAATAGTTCGCGGCGGTGGTGAGGTTGCAGACCTGGATATTGTCCTCACCGCAGATCTGCAGGAAGCGCTCGAGCCGCGCGGAGGAATGCTCTGGGCCTTGCCCCTCGTAGCCGTGAGGCAGCAGCATGACTAGGCCCGACATGCGCAGCCACTTCGCCTCGCCCGAGCTGATGAACTGGTCGATAATGACTTGCGCGCCGTTGGCGAAGTCGCCGAACTGCGCCTCCCACAGGATGAGCGCATGCGGCTCGGCGAGGCTGTAGCCGTACTCGAAACCGAGCACCGCCGCCTCAGAGAGGGGGCTGTCGATCACCTCAAACTGCGCTTGGCCGGGCGCAATCCCGTTGATCGGGACCCAGCGCGCCTCGGTCTTCTGGTCCACCAGGACAGCATGACGCTGGGAGAAAGTGCCGCGACCGGAATCTTGACCTGAGAGCCGGACGAAAGTGCCCTCGAGGCAGAGCGAGCCGAAGGCTAAAGCCTCCGCCGTCGACCAGTCGATACCCTCCCCCGTCTCGATTGCCTGCCGCTTCTGGTCGAGCAGGCGCACGAGCTTGCGATTGAGGTTGAAGCCCGGAGGCACGCGACAAAGCGCCAACCCCACTTCCTTGAGCTTCTCCATCGGCACCGCGGTATTGCCTCGCCGGTCGTCGCCGGAGGCGACCTCGAGCCCGGTCCAGGCGCCCTCGAGCCAGTCCGCCTTGTTCGGGCGGTAGCTCTTGGCCGCCGCGAATTGCCGCTCGAGCTCGGCCTGGAATTCCGACGCCATCGCCTCGACCTCGTCGGGCGTCACCACGCCTTCCTCGATGAGTCGCTTAGCGTAGATCTCGCGGGTGGTCGGATGGCTCGCGATCGCCTGATACATGAGCGGCTGCGTGAAGGCCGGCTCGTCGGCCTCGTTGTGGCCGTGGCGGCGATAGCAGAACATGTCGATGACCACGTCCACCTTGAAGCGTGCGCGGAACTCCGTCGCGATGCGTGCGACGTGCACCACCGCCTCGGCATCGTCCCCGTTCACGTGGAAGATCGGCGCCTGGACGCCTTTGGCTACGTCGGACGGATAAGGCCCAGAGCGTGCCGCCGCGGGGCTCGTCGTGAAGCCGATCTGGTTGTTGACGATGACGTGGATCGTACCGCCCGTACGGTAGCCCTTGAGCTCGGAGAGCGCGAGTGACTCCGGCACCAGGCCCTGGCCCGCGAAGGCGGCGTCGCCGTGCATCAGCAGACCCACCACTTGGTCGCCGCTGGTGTCGCCGCGCTGGCGCTGCTTCGCCCGCACCTTCCCGAGGACGACGGGATTCACCGCCTCGAGATGCGAGGGGTTGGCGGTCAGCGACATGTGCACGACGTTGCCGTCGAACTCCCGGTCGGTCGAGGTTCCCAGGTGATACTTCACGTCGCCGGATCCCTGGACGTCCTCGGGGTTTGCGGCATGTCCCTGAAATTCGGAGAAGAGCGCCGCATAGGGCTTCAACATCACGTTGGTGAGAACGTTTAGGCGCCCGCGATGGGGCATGCCGATCACCAGCTCCTTCATGCCGAGATGGCCGCCGCGCTTCAGGACCTGCTCAAGCGCTGGGATCAGCGCTTCGCCGCCCTCGAGGCCGAAGCGCTTGGTGCCGGTGTAGCGTTTGTCAAGGAAACGCTCGAAGATCTCCGCCACGATGAGCCGCCTCAGGATCGCGCGCTTGCCCTCGCGGGTGAACTCGGTGTGGTTGCGCTCGGTCTCGATGCGCTCCTGGATCCAGGCCTTCTGGTCGGGGTCCTGGATGTGCATGAATTCGACGCCGATGGTACCGCAATAGGTCGCGCGCATGTGCGCGAGGATTTCCCTGAGCGTCGGTCGGTCGAGGCCGGGCACGTTCGCGACGATGATGGGACGGTCGTAATCGGCCTCGGTGAATCCATAAGTCGCTGGGTGCAGCTCCGGATGCGGCTCGATCTTCATGAGCCCGAGCGGATCGAGGTTCGCCTCCAGATGGCCGCGGACGCGGTAGGAGCGGATCAGCTGCAGCGCGCGGATCGAGTCGATCACGGCGCGGCGGATGCCGTCGAGATCGGCTGCGGCCGCAGGGCCGGCCGCCGCTAGGGCACGGCCGTTCGTACCGGCATGACCGTTTGCGATGATTCGGCTGCGCTCGCGCGACCACGCGGGGCCGGTCAGCTCCTTCTCGACCGCCGGACGCGGGTCCGAGAGCTCGCCGAAGAAGCGCCGCCAGCCCTCGTCCACCGCAGAGGGGTCCTCGAGGTAGCGCGAGTAGAGCTCGGCAATGAAGGCAGCGTTGCTGCCGGACAAGAAGCTGTTGGGGTCGATTTCGGCCATGTCTGAGTCCCTGCCGCGGCCCGGGCGTAAAACTCGCTTTTCCGCCGCCGCTACCCAGCAAAATGGGGATGAATCGTTACAAAACTATACTCGACGCCTCCCCGGCGCCGCTGAATAACCCGATCCCGGGCGGGCCTATGACGCCCCCATGCCTAATTCTTGGGCGCCTCGACCAGGAGCTTGCGGGTCACCTCGACCAGGCTCCGCACCGCCGCGACCGATTTGTCGAAGGCCGCTCTTTCCTCTGTATCGAGGGAGATCTCGACGATGCGCTCGACGCCCTTGGCGCCGATCACCACGGGGACGCCGACGTAGAGGTCCTTGACCCCGTACTGGCCGGTCAGCCAAGCGGCGCAAGGCAGCACCCGACGCTTGTCGAGCAGGTAGGACTCTGCCATGGCGATCGCCGAGGCTGCAGGCGCATAGAAGGCCGAGCCGGTCTTGAGCAGGTTTACGATCTCGCCGCCGCCGTCGCGGGTGCGCTGCACGATCTTGTCGATGCGCTCCTGTGTGCTCCAGCCCATCTTCACGAGGTCGGGGAGCGGGATCCCCGCCACCGTCGAGTAGCGCGTCAAGGGCACCATGCTGTCGCCATGGCCGCCCAGCACGAAGGCTGTGACATCCTCGACCGAGACGCGAAACTCGTCCGCCAAGAAATATCGAAAGCGCGCACTGTCGAGCACGCCCGCCATGCCGACCACGCGGTTGTGCGGGAGGCCCGAGGCCTCGCGCATCACCCACACCATCACGTCGAGCGGATTGGTGATGGTGATGATGAAGGCGTTAGGGCAATGCTGCTTGATCGCTGCGCCGACCGTGTTGATCACCTTAGCGTTGATGCCGATGAGATCGTCGCGGCTCATGCCGGGCTTGCGCGCGACACCGGCGGTCACGATCACGATATCGGCGCCAGCGATCGCGCTGTAATCGCCCGTCCCCACGAATCGCGCGTCGAAGCCCTCGACGGGCGAGGCCTGCACGAGATCGAGCGCCTTGCCCTGGGGCACGCCGTCGACAATGTCGAACAGCACGACGTCGCCGAGCTGCTTCAGGCCGGCGAGCAGCGCGAGCGTGCCGCCGATCTGCCCGGCGCCCACCAATGCGATCTTGTTGCGTGCCATGCGCTTGTTCCTCTCGAGACCTGCGGAAATGCGAGGCGCGTCTTACCCTGTTTCGTGCCCACGGGCAAGGCTACGCGGCCCAGGTATTGCGATCACACGATGGCAATCTGCTTCCGCAATGCGCCGGAGAACAAGCTCTTTGGGATCATTGCATGGACGCCGCGCACGATATCGACCACCTGGGTTACGCGGAAGCTTACGGCGATGCTGCAGAGCGCGTAGGCGTCGAGTTCGCTGAGCTTCGCCCGCGTTGCCAGGAACTTGATGGCGTTGCGCGCCGCGAGCGTCATTGCGGCATTCAAGTCCTTGTCGAGTCCGACCACAATCCAGTGGGTATGCGTCTCCGCCACCGGCCATTCGAATTTCTTCTGCTTGTGCAGGATGACCTGGATGCGCATCTCCTTCATGCGCGTCTCCAGCGCCGAGAGATTGATCTCACCGTCACCCTGCACCGCGTGCGAATCCCCGGTGAAGATCAGGGCGCCCGGCTTCCAGACTGGAATGAACAGGCTCGAGCCCTCGGAGAGCTCGCTCAGATCCAGGTTCCCGGCATGTGGTCCGGGCGGAACGGAGCTGGTGACGCCGGGGCTCAGCGGCGGGAAGTAACCGTCCGGCGGCGCCACCCCGAGCGTGCCTTGGAAAGGTTTCAACGGCACGCCGATGTCGATTGCGAACTTCCCCTTCATGGCGTGGAGATCGAGGTCCAGGTACTTCACCTGGCCCTGCGGATAATCCTGCGGCAGCAACCCTGTGCCGAGCGTGCCGGGATTGTTGAACACCGCGCCCCAGGCGAAGGGCTCGAACTTCTTGTAGCGGATCTCCAGGACGTCCCCCGGCTCCGCCTTGTTGACGGCGATCGGCCCGATGATCGAATGCGGCCCCCTGCCGGGGTTGTCGGCGCGCAGCTTCGCCAGCTTGTCCACCGGCACGCCCGGCTGCAGCTCGTTCAGGAAATGCGACCAGGTGTTCGGGAAGCTGATGATGTCACCGGACTCGACCGTGAGAAGGGGGGCCACCGTGGTGTCGAACACACCGAGGCGCACGCTCTGCTTGTTGGACTCGACGACGTGCACCCGGCCCTGGTCTTTCCGCGCGCTGTCGGCCACGGCGGCACCCGCCGAGACTCCCGGAGCGGCGTGCGCGAGCTTGCCGAACCACGGCCCGACCGCCGCCAGCAGGCCCATGAAGCTGCTGGCCCGCATCAGGGTCCGGCGCGAGCGCCCGCGCACGGAGAGGTATGAATCGAGCTTCTCCTGGTCGACCTCGTCCATGTGCAGCAGGCGATCGGCGGCGCAGGGATCGAAAGCCGCATCCTTGATGTCCTCGCGGAAGACCCCGGTGCCGTTCTCGTCACCGCACCCGAACAAGCCCCCGCACCGGTGCAGATGCTCGACCGGACGAGCCGCTTCGTCATGCTGTTGAGACATCGCGCACTCTCCCCAAGAAGGCGATCTCCCGAAGAAGAATGCACGCTCTGGCACGGACCGGCAAGCCCGGCCGGCCGTGAAGGTCAGTCCCGCCGCGCCGCGATGTAATCGGCGCTCTGCATCTCGATCAGACGCGAAACCGTACGCTGAAACTCGAAGGTGCCATCGCCCTCGGGATAAAGCTCGTGAGGCGGCGCATCCGCCGAGGAGATCAGGTTCCCATGCGCCTCGTAGAGCGTGTCGATGAAGATGTTGAAACGCTTGGCGGCGTCGCGCTGCTCGCGCCGGAGTCTGGGAATGCCTTCCAGCACGATGGTGTGGAACTGGCGGCAGATCGCGAGATAGTCCGCGGCGCCCAGCGGCTGCTTGCAGAGCTCGTCAAAGGTGAACCAGGCGACTTCCTTGGCGGCGCGCGGCACCACAACGAAACGGCCTTGCACCAATAGCGTGATACTGCGCGCCGAGGCGTTGTCGGTGAGATCCGCGAAGGCGCGCTCCAGCGCCCGATAGGCCATATCGTCCGCCGGCGTGAAATAGACCTGTCGGCCGAGCATGCGGGCGAGCCGGTAATCGCGGACCGCGTCGAGCTCGAGCATGTCGAGCTTCTGCTTGAGGAGCGCGATGAACGGCATGAAGCGGTCGCGCTGGAGCCCGTCTTTGTAGAGATCGTCCGGCGGCCGGTTCGAGGTCGCGACCACCACCACACCCTCCGCGAAGAGCGCCGCGAAGAGCCGGCTCAGGATCATGGCGTCGGCGATATCCGTCACGTCGAACTCGTCGAAGCAGAGCAGCATCGCGTCCGCTGCGATCTCCTTCGCGACGGGCCCGATCGGATCGCCCTTCTCCCGGCGCCGGCGGTGGATACGGTCGTGCACCTCCAGCATGAAGGCGTAGAAGTGCACGCGCCGCTTGCGCTCGAGGGTCGCCGCCTCGAAGAACATGTCCATGACCGTGGTCTTGCCGCGCCCGACGCTGCCGTAGATGTAGAGGCCGAGCGGCGGGGGATCGGCGGCCGGCGCTAATCCGAGCCGCGCGCGCCAGCCGTGGGCGCCATTGTTAGGCGTGCACCCCAGGAGCGCGCGCCACAGACTCTGCAGCTTCTCGACAGCGAGCTCCTGCGCAGGATCGGGGAGGAGCGTGCCCGCGGCTCGGCGCGCGCGGTAGAGCGCAATCGGACCTTCGGAGATGGAATCCTTCTGGGGTCGGCGCGAAGGTGCGGCTGCGTGCGGGGATGACATCGGCGCGCGTGTCATAGCCAAATTCGGGCGCGCGTGCAAAACGGCTTTGGGGGGAGCAGGTCGATGGAGAGCGGACGTGCGCCTGCTACCGACCCCCAGCGACGCGCAGGATCGCGCCTGTCGCGTAGGAAGCGGCATCCGACAGCAGGAACAGGGCCGCCTCGGCGATCTCCTCGGGCGTGCCGGCGCGGCCCAAGGGGATGCTCGGCGCCAAGGCCGCGACGCGGTTGGCGACACCGGTGGTGTCGTGGATCTCGGTGTCGACCAAGCCTGGGGCCACGGCGTTGACGCGGATGCCCTCGCGGGCGACCTCGCGGGCAAGGCCGATGGTGAGCGTATCAACCGCCGCCTTGGAGGCCGCGTACCAGATGAACTCGCCCGGACTGCCGAGAGTCGCGGCACCCGAGGAGATGTTCACGATCACGCCGCCCTTGCCGCCATGCCTGGTCGAAAGGCGGCGGACCGCGGCACGGGCACAGAGGAAGGCGCCGATCACGTTGAGATCGACCACTGACTTGATCGTCGCGGGATCCGCGGCATCGAGCCGGCTCGCGCGACCCACGATCCCCGCATTGTTAACCAAGCCCCAGAACGGCCCCAGCCGCCGCTCGGTCTCGGCGAAGAGCTGCTCGACCTCGGCCTCGTTCGCGACATCCGCCTTTACAGCGATGGCCCGCGCGCCAGCTCGCTCGGCGTCGGCAACCACAGCCTCCGCCGCCTTCGCGTTCGACGCATAGTTCACGGCGACATCGTAGCCGCGCGCCGCCGCGAGCCGCGCTGTGGCGGCGCCGATGCCGCGGCTCGCGCCGGTGATCAGAAGCACTCGACGTTCGCTATCGGACATATCCACGGACCTTTACGTAGCGGCGCCTCCCATTTTCGTCGTGGCCGCACTTGTTCCGGCCACCACGTCCTCCTTTTGGCGCTCGTTGCGAACACGTGGGCGCCCGGAAGCAATCATGACAACAGCCCGGGGATGAAACCTGTGGGGAGGTTTCTTTCCAGAAAATGTGAAAGCCCGAGCAAAATACCTACTCCGCCGCGGGGCGGCGCTCGCGGGCGTAGCGGATCAGACAATCGTCGGGCAACATGTCGATCGGCGTGAAATCTCGGTTGGCGATGTGGGCGGGCCGGCTGAATCGGCGGATCGCGTTGTCGCAGCGATTGAGGGAGAGATAAACGATCCAGCGCGACCACGGCGTCAGGTTCGAGCCCGAGGCGTGCACGAGGTTGCAGTGGAACAGCAGGATCGAGCCCGCCGGCCCCTTGGGCGCCACGATGCCGCCCCCGTCCACGAGTCGGGTGATGGTGGCGTTGTCGATCGTCCAGAGCGGATAGCTCGTTGTGGTCACGTCGTGGCCGGCCGCGAGCTTGCCGACGCGGTGGCTCTTCGGGATGAACATCAGAGGCCCGTTGAACTCGTTCGCCTCCGCAAGGAAGAGTGCGATGTTCATCGCCTTAGGAGCGGGCATCTGATCGTCCTCGAACCAGGTGCCGTAGTCCTGGTGCCACTGCCAGACCGCCCCATCGAAGGCCGCCTTCGCGTTGATCTTGAACTGGTGCATGTAGAGCTTGTCGGAACCCAGGAGCTGCATGCCCGGCTCGACCAGGCGCGGATGCCGCGCAAGGCGCGCGAACACCTCGTTCCAGGTCTGAACGTAGAAGGCCGTGCGCGGCGCGTCCGAGCCCTTCTCGCGAACCACCTCGGGCCGGCGCGCCGCGAGCAGGCTCGGCACCTCCGCATTCAGGATCTGCATTTCCTCGGGCGTGAAGACGCTCGGCAGGAACAGGTAACCCTGCTCGTCGAACTCGGCGACCTGAGCCGGCGTGAGCTTCATGGGTGGTCTCCCAAGCAACGTGTCTTTGCTAGACTATGGCGAGCCCGGACAGCGATGCCAAGGGTCGGCGCCCGTTGATACCGGAACTCGAGGAGAGGACGCGATGAACGAAGACACCTTCAACATGGAAGTGCGCAAGTTCCTGAAGGTCGTGGGGGTCACCTCCCAGCGCGAGATCGAGATCGCGGTTCGCAAGGCTGTCGAGACCGGCAAGCTCAAGGCCAACGCGACGCTTGAGGCCAAGGTCGTGCTCACGATGCCCGGCATCGGCCTCGAACATCACATCGACGGCAAGATCAAAACCGGCTGAGCCTCGCCCTCAGCCGAGCGCGAAGAGCAGGGCGCGGAGCGCGCCTACCACGAGCGCGAGCCAGGTGAGGCTCATCCCGGCCAACCGGCCGAGCGACCGCCCGGAGGATTGCGTCAAGCCCCAGGCATGCAGCAGGCGGCCGAGGGTCAATGCTGCACCGATGCCGTGCAGCAGGAGCGGGCTCGAGCCGACGGCCTCGGCGAGGCCGAGCAGGATCAGCACGATCGGGATGCTTTCCACCGCGTTGCCGTGGATGCGGATTGCGCGCTCGAGCGTCGCGTCGCCGCCGGTGCCTAGGCCGACGTTCGACTTGCCGCGCTGGCGCGCCACGCGGACAGCCAGCACCAGCAGGATCAGGCCGTTGAGCCCTGCGTAGAACGCCGTGATCTTGAAAGGCATCGTCCCCTCCCCCGTTCGGCCAGACCGTAGACGCGACGAGGGAGGGGATCAACCACGCTCAGGACTGCAGATGCGCCTCGAGGAACCAGAGCTGCTTGTCCGCCTCTCGGCTCACCTCGGTGAAGAGGTCGGCGGTATCGGCGTCGCCGAAGCCGGCGGACTCGTCGATCGACTGGCGGACCGAGGCGCCGAACGCCGCAAGCGCGGTCGAGAGCGCCTCGAGGTGCTGCGGACCGGAGGCGATGGTGAGCGGATAGGCCGGGAGCGTAGTGCGCGGGCCCACCGCCTGGATCGTTCCCTCGGCGGTGCCGCCGAGCGTGGTGATCCGCTCCGCAATAAGGTCGACGAACTCGCGCGCCTCGTCGGCGAGCTTGTCGAAGAGCTCGTGCAGCGCGATGAAGTTCGGCCCCTTCACGTTCCAGTGTGCCTGTTTGGTCTGGAGCGAGAGATCGATCGCGAGCGCGAGGTTCCTCCCGAGCAGGGCGATCGACTTGGTGCGGACCGCCTCGGACAGCGAATTCCTGGTCTTGTACATGGGCAGCTCTCTCCTCTCGGTTGGATCGTTGTGGGTACTCAGGCGGCGGCTCTGGTCTCGGCGACGCTCTCGCCGTCGAGCACCGCCGCGACGGCATGCACCACGGCGGCGATGCGCACCGCGGCCTGGATCGCTTCGGCGGCGAATCCCGCCCTGCGCAGCTCACGCTCATGGGCGTCGATGCACATGCCGCAGCCGTTGATCGCGGAGACCGCCAGCGACCAGAGCTCGAAATCCGGCTTCTCGACGCCGGGCTTGCCGATCACGTTCATGCGCAGCTTCGCCGGCATGGTGCGGTAGTCGGGGGAGCTCGCGAGATGCGTGAACCGGTAGTAGATATTGTTCATCGCCATGATCGCCGCAGAGGCCTTCGCGGCCTCCAGCGCTTCGGGAGCCAGTCGTGGCGCGAACTCCGCCATGATCGCGTCGGTGACCTCGCTGTTGCGCGCGGCCAAGGCCGACGCGATGAAGGCGCCCGCGCGCTGCTGCTCCGTCAGCGCCGGCTCCGCCGCCAAAGTCGACAGGTTGAGTCTTAGGTCTCTTGCGTAGTCCGGCAACCGGGCCTTTAAGGTGTCGAGCGACATCGGGATCTCCTCTTGACGAGCGGGCGGCCGGGCGCTGATGCCCGATTGCGCCCGGTTCAGGCCGCCTTCAGGACCTCTTCGCCCTTCTGCCAGTTGCAGGGGCAGAGCTCGTCGGTCTGCAGAGCGTCGAGCACGCGCAGCACCTCCTGCGGGTTGCGGCCGACGTTCAGGTCGTTCACCGAGACAAAGCGGATCACGCCCTCGGGATCGACGATGAAGGTGGCGCGCAACGCCACGCCTTCCTTCTGATCCAGGATGCCCAGCGCGGTCGAGAGCTCGCGTCGGATGTCCGAGAGCATCGGGAAAGGGAGCGCCTTCAGGTCGGCGTGGCTCTGGCGCCAGGCGAGATGCACGTACTCGCTGTCGGTACTGGCGCCATAGATCACCGCATCGCGATCCGTGAACTCGCCGTTCAGCTTGGCGAAGCCGGCGATTTCGGTCGGACAGACGAAGGTGAAATCCTTCGGCCAGAAGAACACGACCTTCCACTTGCCGGCGTTGGACGCTGCGCCGATCTCGGCGAACGCGGTCTTGGGGTCGCTCGAGACGACGGCCTTGAGCGTGAAATCGGGGAAGCGATGGCCAACTGTCAGCATGATCGAGAGCTCCTTGCCACTTCGGTGCAGATGCACCCGAGAGATAGGGGCTCTTGCATAATCGATCAAATTGATTATATCTAATTTACTGATCGATTATTTCGATGATATCCTTCCCCACCCTCCGCCAGCTTCGCCACCTCGTCGCCCTCGCGGATCACGGCCACTTCGGTCGTGCCGCGGCCGCCGTTGCCGTCACTCAGTCGACCTTGAGCGCCAGCATCAAGGAGCTCGAGGCCGTGCTCGAGGCAGCGCTGGTCGACCGCACCCGGCGGCGGGTCGTGCTGACGCCGCTCGGCCGGCAGACGGTGGAACGCGCGCGGCGCATCCTCGCGGACACCGAGGCCCTGGCGCTCGCCGCCCGCGCCGAGCGAGAGCCCTTGAGCGGCACGCTCCGCATGGGCGTGATCCCCACCGTCGGCCCCTATCTGCTGCCGGCCGTCCTGCCGGACCTGCGTCGGAGCTATCGTAGGCTGCAGCTTTATCTCACCGAGGACCTGACGCCGCGCCTCCTGGAGCAGCTGCACGCAGGCCAGGTCGACGTGGTGCTGCTGGCGCTGCCCTACGACTGCGGCAATGTCGAGACCGCGGCGCTGTTCGACGACCGGTTCCTCCTGGCGTTGCCCGCGGACCACCCGCTCGCCAAGGAGCGGCGGATCCATCCCGAGCGACTGCGCTCGGAGGAGGTGTTGCTGCTCCGGGACGGGCATTGCCTGCGCGAGCATGCGCTCTCGGTCTGCGGCCTCGCCGACCGGCGCCGCACCGAGGCCTTCGAGGCGACGAGCCTGCCGACGCTCGTGCAGATGGTCGACAACGGCCTCGGCGTCACCCCGCTCCCCGAGCTCGCGATCAGCGCCGGGGTGCTACGGGGCACGAGCCTGATCACGCGTCCGCTCGCCTCGGAGGAGCCGGGCCGCGAGGTTGCGCTCGTCTGGCGCCGCGGCACCGGCCGGCACGAAGAGTTCCAGCTGCTGGCCAGGGAGCTGGCGGCCCGCGCGCGGAAAGCGCGGCACGAGCCGTCCCGCCGCCGGGAGTGAGGCGCCGGGCTGGCGCTTATTGCCGCGCCCTTGTTATGCTCCGGCTGCTCCTCGGCACCTGAGGTCTCCTCCATGCCCCCCGCTCCGCTTCCGACCGCCCGTCCCGCCGAGATCGGCCTTTCCGAGCAGGCGCTCCGGCGGCTGTCGTCAGCGTTCACGCGCGAGATCGAGAGCAAGCGACTGCCGGGCATCGTGGCGCTCCTTGCGCGGCGCGGCCGCGTCGGCTTCGTCGAGAGCCTCGGCGCCCGCGACCCCAACACCGGCGATCGCATGTCGGACGATGCGATCTTCCGCATCTATTCCATGACCAAGCCGATCGTCTCGGTGGCCACGCTGATGTTGATGGAGGAGGGCCGGCTCCTGCTCAGCGATCCCCTCTCGAAGTTCCTGCCTGGCTTCGCGAAGCCCCAAGTGGCGGTCGAATCGGACGGCGCGGTCGAACTCGTGCCGGCCGTGCGCGAGATCACGGTCCAGGACCTGCTGCGCCACACCTCGGGCTTGATCTACGAATTCAGGGGCACCGGCCACGTCTATAAGCGCTATGCCGAGGCGGACGTCGCCCGGCGCGACCAGACGAACGCCGATCATGCCGCGACCCTGGCGAAGCTGCCGCTCAACTTCCAGCCGGGCGCGCGGTGGGAGTACGGGCGCTCGACCGACGTGCTCGGCCGGGTCCTCGAGGTGGTTGCGGGAAAGGCCCTCGGCGAGGTGCTGGCCGAGCGCATCTTCCGCCCGCTTGGCATGGCGGACACGGGCTTCCATGTCCCGGCCTCCCAGCTCCATCGCGTCGCGGAGGCCTTCCCGAAGGACCCGGACACCGGCGACGCCGTAAGCCTGATCGACATTCGCGAGCCGCCCATGTTCCAGTCGGGCGGCGGCGGTCTGGTTTCGACCGCTCGGGATTGCGCGCGGTTCATGCTGATGCTCCACGGCGGCGGCGCGTTCGGCGGCGCCCGCCTGCTCGCACGCAAGACCGTGGAGTTCATGACCGCCGACCACCTTGGAGCGATCCCTGGCATCGAGGCCATGACCGGACCGGGCTTCGGCTTCGGCCTGGGCTTTGCCGTGCGGCGTGCGGACGGGCTCGCAACCTCGCCGGGGTCGCCCGGCCAGTACTACTGGGGCGGGATCGCCGGCACGGTGTTCTGGGCCGATCCGCGCGAGGAGCTGATCGCGGTGATGCTGACTCAGGCGCCGGGGCAGCGCGACTACTACCGAACGCTGTTCCGCAACATGGTCTATGCCTCGCTCGCGGACTGAGCGCAGCGGCGTCGGGCGATTGGCGTCGATTCCATGCTAATCCCCGGGCTTCCGGAGCTCGCCGTCGCGCTGACACTCGCCTCGGCGCAGGCGCCCGTGCCCTACCACAATGCGCGCTACGGCTTCGCGCTCAGCGCGCCGCGAGGACATGCGCTTTGCGTCGATGGGCCGCCCAGACCCAACCGCGGCGCCTTCCTGCTGCTGTCGGCGCCGGGCGCCTGCCCCGGGATCGTCCCGTACGATGCCCTCTACGTCTCGGTCTCGGCGTCCTACAACGTCCTCGAGTACAAGACGCTCAAGGAGACCGCCGACAAGCGGTGCCCGAAAGGCTCCGTTTTCGCTTATGACTCGAAGGACCTGCGCTTCCCCGACACATCGAGCGCCAGTTGCCGCTACACCGACCGCCTGGGCCATACGCGGATCGACGTGTTCGCGTTCCGCAAGGAGCGCAAGGACAAGCGCCTCGGCCATGCGCCCGACGACTGGATTCTGTTCGAGGCCTCGCTGGTGACCGTTGCACAGCGGCTTCCGCAGGACCTCGCAACGTTCAAGGCGATGCTCGCGAGCGTGCGGTTCTCGCCGGCACCCTGACACCTCAGCGCCAGTCGTCGATGACGTAGACGTCCGGGCGAAGCGTGCCGGGCACATCCGGCCGATGCATCCCCACGCCGACCGCGACCGCCCGGTATCCGCGTGCGAGCAGGCGGCGATAGGCGTCCCGTCGGCCGGTGTTGACGCCAGCCAAGATCCGCTCAACGCCCCGCTCCATGGCGAGCGCATCGATCGCATCCAGCAGGCGTTCGAACCCAGCGGCGGCGCCCGGCAGCACCGCCGCGAACTTCACGAAGAGCGTCCCATCGCCCGCTTCGGTGCCGGCGCCGATATGGCAAAGCGCCATCCCGGAAAGACCGTTGGCGCTTCCGAGCAGTATCGTCTCACCGAGACGCTGCGCCTCGATCGCGCGAATCTCGCGTCGCAGATCGAGCCCCGCGAGATTCCCCTCGGTGACTCCAAGGCTTCGTTCGAGCGCGTGCTCCTGCTCCACCGGCGGTAGCGCCGAGTAGAGGCGATAGTCTGCCGACTGTGACGAGGCACGGCCGCCTGCGGCCTTGCTCAAGATCGGCGTCAGGAACATCGGGACGAACGCGGAGCTCTCGTAGAGCCGCAGGTGCGTGGTGCTGTTGGGATGCGTGAAGAGCGAGACCAGCGACGCCTTCCGATCGGCCGCCACCTCGAGAATACCCGAGGTCAGGCGCCGCGCTACGCCGCCACGCCAGTGCGCGGGATCGACGGTGATCGGTCCCACCACGAACTGACTCCCCCAGTCCATGCCAAAGGCGCTGCCGACGACGCGCCCCTCCCGTTCCGCGATCAACGCCGCACCCGGATCGGTCGCAAAGCGCGTTTCGACGGTCCCGATATCAAGTCGAAACCGGGCCGGATCCGGCGCCTTGAGGAGGGTGCCGAATGCGACCCGATAAATGCGCGTCGCCGCCCCAACGTCGCCCGCCCGCATCGGGCGAATGCGCGTCTCACCCACCATCGCAGCGGCTCAGCGCCGTGCCACCAGGAGCTTCTTGATCTCGCCGATCGCCTTGGCGGGGTTGAGGCCCTTGGGACAGGTCTTGGTGCAGTTCATGATGGTGTGACAGCGATAGAGCCGGAATGGGTCCTCGAGCGCGTCTAGGCGCTCGCCGGTCTTCTCGTCGCGGCTGTCGGCGATCCAGCGGTAGGCCTGCAGCAGGATCGCGGGACCCAGGTAGCGGTCGCCGTTCCACCAATAGCTCGGACAGGCCGTCGAGCAGCAGAAGCAGAGGATGCATTCCCAGAGCCCGTCGAGCTTCTCGCGCTCGGCGACGGATTGCAGACGCTCGCGGTCGGGCGCCGGGGTTTCTGCCTGGAGCCACGGCTTGATGGAGTGATATTGCGCCGCGATCTGCGTGAGGTCCGGCACCAGATCCTTCACCACCGCCATGTGCGGCAGCGGATAGATACGGACATCGCCTTTGACCTCGTCGATGAACTTAAGGCACGCGAGCGTATTGCTGCCGTCGATGCTCATGGCGCAGGAGCCGCACACGCCCTCGCGGCAGGAGCGGCGAAAGGTCAGCGTGCTGTCGAGCTCGTTCTTGATCTTGAGCAGCGCGTCCAGGACCATCGGCCCGCAGGCATCGAGATCGATCTCGAACGTGTCGATCCGCGGGTTCTGTCCGTCGTCGGGATTCCAGCGATAGACCTTGAAGCTCTTGACGCGCTTGGCGCCGGCGGGCGCTCGCACGGTCTTGCCGACGCCGACCTTGGAATTGGCCGGCAGGGTGAATTCCACCATCGCTCGATCCTCAGTAAACCCGCGCCTTCGGCGGGAAGCTCTGCACCTCGTTCGAGAGCGTGTTGAGGTGCACCGGCCGGTAGCCGAGCCGGATCTTGCCCGCGTCGTCGAGCCAGGCAACCGTATGCTTGAGCCAGTTCTTGTCGTCGCGCTCGGTGAAGTCCTCGCGCGCATGGGCACCGCGGGTCTCCGTGCGGTTGTGCGCGGAGTGCATGGTAACCACCGCTTGCGCCAGCAGGTTCTCGAGCTCCAGCGCCTCGACCAGATCCGTGTTCCAGATCATGGAGCGGTCGGCGATCGCGAGATCCTTGATCGAAGCCGCGACATCGTCGATCCGATGCACGCCCTGCTCGAGGGTGGCACCGCGGAAGATGCCGCAGTCGCTCTGCATGGTCCGCTGCATCTGAAGCCGCATCTCGCTGGTCTTGATCCGGCCCTTGGCGTTGCGCGCGCGGTCGAGGCGGTGGACCGCGGCGTCGCCGGCGTTCTTGCCGAGCGGCTTGTGCGGCGCGCCCGGACGCACGACCTCGGCGGCGCGGTGTGCCGCGGCCCGGCCGAACACCACGAGGTCGAGCAGCGAGTTGGTGCCGAGCCGGTTCGCGCCATGGACGGAGACGCACGCAGCCTCGCCGATCGCCATCAAGCCCGGGACGATCCGCTCGGGATCTTCAGGCGTCGGGTTGAGCGCCTCGCCGTGATAGTTGGTGGGGATGCCACCCATCGCGTAGTGCGCGGTCGGCAGCACCGGGATCGGCTCGCGAGTCACGTCGACGCCGGAGAAAACGCGCGCGGTTTCGGAGATGCCCGGCAGCCGCTCGTGCAGCACCTTGGGATCGAGATGTTCGAGGTGCAGCAGGATGTGGTCCTTGTGCTCGCCGCAGCCGCGGCCCTCGCGGATCTCGATGGTCATCGCGCGGCTCACCACATCGCGCGAGGCCAGGTCCTTGGCGTGCGGCGCGTAGCGCTCCATGAAACGCTCGCCCTCGGAATTCGTGAGGTAGCCGCCCTCGCCGCGCGCCCCCTCGGTGATGAGGCAGCCGGCGCCGTAGATGCCGGTCGGGTGGAACTGGAAGAACTCCATATCCTGGAGCGCGAGCCCCGCGCGCAGCACCATCGCGTTGCCATCGCCGGTGCAGGTGTGCGCCTGCGTCGTCGAGAAGAAGGCGCGGCCATAACCGCCGGTCGCGACCACCACCATGTGCGCGCGGAAGCGATGCAAGCGGCCGGTCTCGAGCTCCCACGCCATGACGCCGCGGCAGGCGCCCTCATCGTCCATGATCAGGTCGAGGGCGAAATACTCGACGAAGAACTCCGCGTTGTGCTTCAGGCTCTGCTGGTAGAGCGTGTGCAGCATCGCGTGACCGGTGCGGTCGGCAGCGGCGCAGGCGCGCTTCGCCATGCCGCCCTCGCCGTATTCCATGGTGTGGCCGCCGAAGGGCCGCTGGTAGATCTTGCCCTCCTCGGTGCGCGAGAACGGCACGCCCATGTGCTCGAGCTCGATCACGGCCGGAATCGCGTTCCGGCACATGTACTCGATCGCGTCCTGGTCGCCGAGCCAGTCCGACCCCTTGACCGTGTCGTACATGTGCCAGCGCCAGTCGTCGGGTCCCATGTTGCCGAGCGCCGCGCTGATGCCGCCCTGCGCCGCCACCGTGTGGCTGCGGGTCGGGAACACCTTGCTGATGCAGGCGGTCTTGAGCCCCGCATGAGTCATGCCGAGCGTCGCGCGCAGACCGGAGCCGCCGGCACCCACGACCACCACGTCGTAGGCATGATCCGTGATCTCATAGGCTGCGGCCATGACTTCAGCTCCCGAAGGCGACGCGCAGGACCGCGAACAGCGCCGCGGCGCCCAGCGCCCAGCATGCAAGCCGCACGAGGACGAGACTCGCGATCTTCGTCGCCTCGTGGTGCACGTAATCCTCGATCACGACCTGGAGGCCGAGCGCCGTGTGCACGAAGGTCGCAACCACCAGGAGAATCATTGCCACCGCCGTAAGCGGCGAGCGCAGCCAAGCCGCGGCGGCCGCGTGATCGGCGCCAACGTGCCCGATCAGCGCCGCGACGAACCAGAGCGCCAGCGGCACCAGCGCCACGGCGGTCATCCGCTGCATCCACCAGTGCTCGACGCCTTCCTTGGCGGAGCCAAGGCCCAGCGCGCGGCCGAGCGGAGAGCGGAGGCGGTCGGCGTTCATGGCGCTAACCCGCGACCGCCGAGAGGCCGGCGATCCAGGCGATCACCGTGAGCGCGACGCTCGCAGCCACCACCGCCCAGCTTGAGGCCGTCGTGATCTTGATCTCGAAGCCCAAGCCCGCGTCCCAGAAGAGATGCCGGATGCCGTTGGCGAGGTGGAAGAAAAGCGAGAAGCTCCAGCCCAGGAGCAGGAGCCGCCCGAGCCACGACCCCACGAAGCCCTGCGCCGTCGCAAACGCGTCCGGTCCCTGCGCCAGCGCCACCAGCCACCACACCAGGAGCAGCGTGCCGACGGCAAGCGCGACGCCCGTCGCGCGATGGCCGATCGACAGCGCCATCGTGATCGGCCATTTGTAGATCTGCAGGTGGGGCGAGAGCGGCCGCGAAGCGGGCATGGGTCGGGGCCTCGGGGAAAATTGACGTACGGAAAATGTACAAGGCGCGCGCTTGGTGTAGCGCCTCACGTGCTTTCAAGTCAACGACGGGCGCCAGGTTTTCTCCCATCGGGAATATGCATCGCCGGCATCATCTCCGCCGCTGTGGAGAAAGCTGGGGATGAGCTGTGCAGCTTTCGCGCCCTTATGCACAGAATTCTTGCATGGCACGCCTGCGCGGCGTTGCTGCGCACGCGCCCAGCGCCAAGAATGGCATCGTGGCTCGTGAGAGCGCCGCTTTGCGGGCCGCAGGTGAGAGCGGCCTCGGCTGGACGGCAGGGGTACGACACAGGCGGTCCTGGGGCGGTGCGGTGGTCGCCGGTAACACGGCGGCCGGATCGGCAGATGCGGCGGTCCGCCTTAAAACGGATCGTCGGGCCGGACGGGCGGTTTGGCGGAGACCCGCGCCAGCGGGGAAGGTTCTCTCGGGAATTTTCCCCAGCTCCGGCGGCGGATAACCCGAGCGCCAGCCGAGCGGACGGAGGGCTCAGACCCGGAGCCTGCATGCCGGTCGCGCGGATGCGTCCAATCCGGACCCTCCGCCCCTGGGGAGCGATCCTCCTCGCGAAGCCCGCGGAGCCGCCTGTCGGCTCCAGAGGCGCCAGGGAGGCGGCTTTGGCCGTCGAAGCGGGGTCCCTCCGGGGATCTCGCCCCTGGCGCCTCGTTATTTCGCGCGCGTCGGTGAGTTCGCGGGGCAAGGCCCTCACTCACCTCGATGGCACAGGCAAGGCTCAGGGTGGCGGAGCCGGCGTACAAGTATCTGCCGAGGTCTATTGACCCTTGAGCTCGGTAATGGCGGTTGCGATTGCAGAATGCTCCTTGCTCTCCGGGGCCAGCAGGCGGTCGGCGTGCTCGTAGGCATCGATGGCATCGCTGCGCTGTCCGAGCACACTGTACGCGCGCCCAAGCCGCAGCCAGCCGTCGAGATCGTTGGGCTCGGATTTGAGGCGCTCAGCGAGCCGCGCGACCATGCTCCGGATCATCGCAAGCCGTTCCTCCGGAGACATGCTCTGTGCCGCCGCCATGTCTTGATCGGTCGGAGCCGGGGCCGTTTTCCCGCTCTGGCTGGAGTCTGGCGCGGCGCCTTGCGCCGCCGGCGGCAGGGCCGGCGCTTCGATCCCCGCAGATTGCGCCGCCTGGTCGATGCGGCGCTTGATCTCTTCGCGCATGTTGGAATCCGCGGGCAGGTCGGCGGCAAGCTTCCGCCACGCCTCGATCGCCTCCAAGACGTTGCCGGACTGTGCATCGCCCAGCGCTAGGTAGTAGCGCGCGACCGTCTCGCTCGGATCTTGCCTCAGGCCGTTCTCGAAGGCGCTACGCGCCGCCGGAGTGACGACACCCTGCGCCAGCATCACCAGCATCTCGCCGTAGCCGGCGTAGACATCGGCGTCGGCTCCGTTCTGGCCGATCACCTTGCGATAGGCATCGGCGCTCTTTTGCCAGTTGCCGATCTCCGCCTGCGAGCGCGCCAGCAGCAACCACTTCTCCGTGTCCTCGGGATGCTCCTTGAGTTGTTGTTCCAGCCTCACCACCGCTGCCGCGAAGTCGGCGTGGCCAGGCACATTCGCATCGGTGGCGGGCGAAGGTTGGCGGCTCGCCTCGGCGACCGGATGGTCCGGCAGACCCGGGGAGCCCCGCGCGAGATAGACGAGTGCGGCGACCGAGGGAATCGCCAGCGCCAGCACGACGGCGAGAATGGGACCGATTGCGGACGGGGGCGCGACCGTCTCTGTTCCGGCGGCGCTCGCCAGCAGCCGGCGCTCGATCTCGAGCCGCGCGCTGGCCTCCTCCTCGCGCTGGATTAGGCCGCGTGCCACGTCACGCTCCAATTCCGCAAGCTGAGCGCGATAGACGCCGCGGTCGAAGGCCGCGCGCGCCGGCACCGGTCCAGATTTGCGAACTAAGGGGGCCACGACGCTCGCGACCACGGCGAGCGTGACCGCGATAAAAACGACGGCAAGCAGCATCCGAACCACTCACCTGAAAGGGTCGACGGCCTTGTTGGACGCCGAGCTTACCACTTGTAGCGCAAGGCAACTCCCACAACGTGAACGGAGTAGCTCGGGTTCGCGTCGCCCGGAAGCAGCGCATTCCCATAGGCGGTAGCGGGAATGCTGTTCAGCCAGTCGTTGGAGATGAAGCGCTCGTAGGTATAGCCCATCCAGAGCGACATGTTCTGGCGGAAGTCCCATTCGGCGTGCACGCTGACGCTGTTGAGGATTGACTTCACGTCCGGCAGCGGCACGATTTTGTACAAGAGTTGCGTCGCTAGGTTCGAGCCCGTCTGCTGCGCCGGAGTGAGGATAATCCCATTGCCATCGGCGATCAGGTACGCGGTGTTGCCGTAGGAGAGGTTGTAGTTGGCGCCGAATTTCCACTCGTTCGTCGCCTGCCAAGTGGCGTCGAGTCCGGCCGTGTGCACGTGGTTGGTCGTGCCAGCCTTCCACGGCACGTTGTTAAACGCCGACGGCGTCGAGGGCGATTGAAGTCCGCGCTGGTCGAAGAAGATCTCCTCGAAGTTATAGAAGGCGTGGGCGGTGATGTCCTTGGTCGGCTGGTAAGCGACATCGATGCCGGCCTCGAGGTTGTGGCTGTTGGTCATGCCGACGATCGTGTTCGGGTAGTTGTTGTTGTAGAACTTGCCCACGAAGCCGATCGACAGATCGTCCATCGGCTGCTCGGCGAGCGTCGCTTTGATCTCGTCGCGGGTGCGCGAAGCCAGATTGTAGCTCATCAGGTTCCGCTGATTCTCGGCGTGTCCCAGAGACTGCCACCCGCAGAGGCCGCAGAAGTCGTCGGCGCGGCGCACCGAGTGCGTATAACCCAGGCTGGCGTCACCCCACCCCCAGAGATCCGAGTTGAGCCGGACGAACTCCTTGGTCTCCTTGCTGTGGTTCGACTCCGTGAAGGTGCGGGTCTTGTTCTCGTACTCAAACCCGGCGGTCGCCTTGAGCTGGGGAACGATGCGGTAGGAGCCTTCCAGGTGCCCCGTTTGACTGACCGTGCTGTAGGGAGCCGTGATCGAGCCAATCGTCCAAGCGGAACTGCTGGTCGACAACCGGTCATTCTCGATGAAATTGATTATGTGCCGCAGGGTCTCGTTGTCTCGGTCATCGATCGTGTAGCTGGCGCGCAGATCGAGCCCGGAGATCGGATGGGAGGTGATCGCGACGTTGCCAAATACCGTCTGCACGCGGCCGTCGAGGCTGTTGATGGGCAGGCCGGGGATGCTGGTGGAATTGCCGTTCAGCGTCATCGGCGCGAAAGCCTCATCCTGCAACTCGATGCTGTAGGCCACGTTGCCATTGATCCGCGTGGTCGGCGTCAGGTTGTAGGCGATCTCGCCCTTGAACTGGTGCGCACTGTTGCTCGGCGGCAGCGCGTAAGCTGCGTTCACCTTCAAGCCTGAAGCGAGCGTGTCCGCCGAAGTCAGCTGATTGCCGGCGCTGCTGGCGGAGCTGCCACCAACGATGCTGAACCTTGCTGTTGCGGCGCCCGGGAACGGATCCAGCGCGTTAAACGAGAGGGTATTGTCGGTGAATTTCGAAAACACGTATGTGGCCCGGGCCTGAAGCCGGTCGCTTTGGTAGTTGAGCCTCGCCGTATAAGTATCCGTGTCGTAGTTCACCGGCTCCGGGAAATAGACGAGATCGCCCTGATTCCTCGCGGGCGCGCAGTTCACGTTGTTCGGTGCAGCGCCGCACGCGGCAGCCCCCGCAGGTCCGGGGAAACTCGCGTTGAAGCCGTTGTAGCCCTGGATATTCGCGTTCTTGCCGCTGCCGAACAGCAGGGATTGCTCCTTGGTGCCTTCCTTGTGCTCGTGGTCGATCGCGGCGGTGAAGCTCCAACCGGGCGCAAGCTCGATGGTGCCGGCTCCCCCGAACTTCGTACGCTGCGTGCCGACGGTCATCTGTGAGAGAAATGGCGCGAGGAGCGCGGATTTGTTCTGGCCGTTGTTGTTCAGGGCGGGGTTCGCATTGGTACCGGTGAGTCCCGTCGTGCCGCCGCCCCCGATCGCCCCGTTCAGCAGTCCGCCGCCTGGCCCATAGATGGTGTGGAAGGTATTCGATTGAAAATACGCCGTACGATCGAGGAAGAAGTTGAGCTCGTAGCTGCCCTGCTGGCCACCCTTCACATACGCGAAGGCGTTCGGCATGGGCTGAGTCTGGCTGAGATTGAGATCGCCGCCCCCTGCCTCGAAGTACGTGGTCCCTCCGGAGTTCCAGGGGTCGCGAGTGCGCACCAGGAACGCGCCCAGTGCGTACCCGCCCGGATCGAAAGACCCGTTGTATTGCCCGAACTTGAACGAGCGCTCGCTCTGATACTTGGCGCCGAGATCGATGAAGTTCTCGAAGACGGGCGGCGGCGCCTGGGTCGGCTGGCCGCTCGTCCCATCGGTCGTGGTGCTCTGCGCGGTGGTCTGCGGCGGCGTGCCGTCGGCGGCGGCCGGGCTTGCCGTCTGTGCCATCGCGGCGAGCGGGAGCACCAACGCGACCGCCAATGCGGCGCTGCTGAGGAGGCGGTTCCTATTCATGTCACACCTCGTCAAGTCCCCAGCGGCATCAGCGGGTCAGGAAGATGCCGGCGGGGCTATTCGAACCGTGTACTTGCGAATGGCAGTTGGCGCAGGAGCGCGCGACCATCTGGAAGTGCGAGGCGGAAGGCGCCGTGCGCGGGTTGGTGTTGTAAGGCGAGTTGACGCCCGGAATCTGGTTCGCCGACCACGGCGCCGCGTTGTGGTTGCCGGTCTCGTGGCAGTTCTGGCAGAGGTACGGCATCCGCTCGGCCAGGAGGCGCGGCTGCGTCGAGCCGTGCGGCTGATGGCAATTCAGGCAGCTGTCGCGGACAGGCTCGTGGTCCCAGAGGAACGGGCCACGCTTCTCCATGTGGCAGGTGTAACAGGTCTCGTTGACCGTGAACTCTTTCAGCAGCTTCGGACCTGGCGAACCGTGCGGGTTGTGGCAGTCGGAGCAGACGACCTTGCCCTCGCGAATCGGGTGGTGTGAGAACTCGAAGCTCTGCGCGCGCTGCTCCTGATGGCAGGTGAAGCAGACCTGCGGCTGGCTCGTCTTCACGAGGACCGCATCCTTGGCTAGGTGCGGGTTGTGACAGTTGGTGCAGGCGAGATCGTTGCTGGCGTGCTGGCTCCCCTGCCAATTCATCCGCAGCCCGGATTGATGGCAGGTGAGGCACATCTCGTTGCGCTTCGGAACTGGCGAGGCATTGGGGCCGACGAACACCACGCTCGGCAGCGGTCGGTTCCGCCCGCGCCCGTTCGCATGCGCCTCGCTCGGTCCGTGGCAGGACTCGCACTCGTGCTGTGCCATCGGCGTTCGAGCGTCGCCCTTGACCGCGTGCGGCGTCTGCAGGATCGGCACGATGTTCGGCTCGTTGTGGCAGGTAAGGCATTTCTGCGCCCCCCCTGTGGAATAGAGCGCTGGAGACGCGTCTTGCGCGACGGCGGGTGTCGAAGACAGGAGCGACCCTCCGAGGAGCCCCACCAGGGCAAGCACTAGCTTGTTATTGGTCACGGAATCACACCTCCTGCCGCGGCGGATGCTCCGCAGCAACAACCTCGTACGGTGCTGATCGATGAAGCACTCAGCGCTGCTCGGGGCGCTCGCCGACAGCCCGAAGCAGTTCGGCGCGGAATGCAGAGGTGTAGCTGTGACTTAATGCGCCCGGGAAGGCAGCAGTAAGTATACGCTCGAAATGCACGTCGACTTTCCACCAGCGTCGTCCTCCCCGACCCGGTGAAACGCGCGCCCAGCAATTGACCGCTTGCCAATCGCTTAATGTTTGCCGGCGAACGTCCCCCAATATTCCGCAGGTTAGTCTGCGCGTTCGGCGGCGGGCGACGGTAGTGCCAGGACGCACCGGCTTGATAATACCAGTGCCCTACTGCGACTTCTTGGCAACAGTCCCGGCGTAAGCGGCCGCCTCGATCAGGCGACGATCAGCTTGGTTTCGGCAGGTGGTGCGCAATGCCTTGATGGCAATCGATGCAGGTCTTTCCGCTCGCCTTCAGCTCTTCGGCATTGTGTCGGCGCTGCGCGAGCTTCTGCTGCTTTTCGAGGTCCATCGCCTCGTAGCTGTGGCAGTTGCGGCACTCTCGGGAGTCCGCGGCGCGCATCCGAGCTTGCTCCTCGGCCGCGAGCTCAGCTCGCTTGGCCTCGAATTTCTCCGGCGTATCGATGACCCCGGTCAGCTTTCCCCAGAGCTCGAAGCTCGCCTGCATCTTGCGGACCATCTTGTGCGTCCAATCCTTTGGGACGTGGCAATCCGAGCAGATTGCCCGCACACCGAACTCGTTCTTGTAGTGGATGGTTTCCTTGTATTCTTGATAGACCGTATCCCGCATCTCGTGGCACGAGATGCAGAACTCCAAGCGATTGGTGGCCTCCAGCGCCGTGTTGAACGCTCCCCAGAAGGCGATGCCGCCTACGAATCCAACCACCAGCAGGCTCGCGAGCGAATAGCGCACGCTCGGCCGCCGCAGGACCCCGATGGTCCGGCGCAAGAGCCCTGGATGTGCGTTCCTGTCCGGTTCCGCCACCGATACCCCCGATCTATCGTCGCCGCTGGGCTGTTTTCCCCCGAATGCCCGCGCGCGCTATTTGAGGCTGGCGTAGTAGTTCAACAGGGCGTCGAAGGCGTCGTTGTCGAGCTTGGCGATCACCGGCTTCATCTTGGGATCGGCAATCCGCTTACCCGCGGCGAACAGGGCCAATTGCTCTTTCAGGTAGGGCGTCCATTGCCCCGCGAGAAAGCCGGAGTCGTCCGCGGGGTCGCTGCCGTTCTTGGAATGGCATTTCTCGCAATTCTGCGAGTGGAGCTGCTGGCCTATCTTGGCCCGGGCGGCATCGAAAGACTGGTTTGCGGGCACAAACTTCTTGCCGGCGAAGAAGCCGGCGATCGCCTTCACATCGGTGTCGCTAAGGTCCTTGACCACCTCGCACATGTTGGTCTTGGTGCCCTTCTTGTCGCCCGAGCGCACCTCTGCTTCGGGGCAAGGCCGCTCCTTCTTTTTGTAGTCGTTGATTTCATCGGCGATGTAAGCAGCCGACATGCCCGCGATACTTGGCACGCTTGGCGCCGTGCTGACCCCGTCCTTGTCATGGCAGTTCATGCAGCCGGTTGCGATCGTGTTGACGTCGGCCGCCCAGGCGCTGCCGGCGATCGAGAGTGAAAGGACGGCGTAGACCAGGCTCGCCGCTCGATTGAATCGTGCCATCGCTCGCCCCCATTCGTCCTCGACCCTGCGCATCCGCCAGCGCGGCATGAGCTCGGGCGCGACTTGCACGCGGCAAATCTCGGCGGCAATTGGTTGGTTGGGTAGGGCCAGGGCTCGGTCCGAGCGTAAGGCCAGAGCACGAATCAGCCGTTTCGTGCCGGGCGTTGCAGGGTGCCGTCAGGGCACATGCCCATTCGCGCATCCTGTCTCCGTACCGTGGACGAGGACGGCCAATCTGCCGATGGCGGATTTGATCAAGTGCTCATTCATGCGGGAATAACTCAGCGTCAGGGGGTGCTCGCCGCGCGTGCCGCCGTTCGATGCGCGATGTTCGGAAATATCAAGCGCAATACCCGCCGCGTGCGCGCGCTTCCGGATGAGCGCAACTCTGTTAGGGGCTTCGGAAAACCGGCAACTCAGGTGGTCTTCCGCCGTCGGCTCATCGGGCATTGCATCGGCAAAGTGGCTCTGCAGGGCCGAGATAAGCGCAGCACGCCGGTCTATCATCACCTTGCCGACGCGCCGCAGGTGCCGCGAGTATCCGCCGTTCTCTATAAAACGCGCCAATGCGGCCTGCTCGAGTGGCGGAGGAGCCCCGAGCGACTGCTTGAACGCAGTCACTCGCTCCACGAGCGACGCGGGCACGATCATATAGCCCATGCGCGTGCCGAGCCCGAGCGTTGGAGAAAACTCGCCCACTCGAACATCGCGGTCGCTGACACTGGTAGCCGCTGGCGGCGCCAGGAAGAGAATATGGTCCAGGCCCTCATATTCGACGAGATAGCCCCCGGTCTGTTGCGCCCACGCCAACAGGGCCGACCGCCGCTCGCGCCAATCCCGGTAGATCTCGGGTGGCGCATGCGGATGCGGCGTATTGAGCCAAGCGAGCTTATGGCCATCGGCATCGAGCTGGGATGGTCGATAGGTCGGCGGGACATGCAACGTGTTCGTGCCGATGTTACTGAATATCCAGGCCGCACTGCGCGGTAGCAGCCCGTCGACTAGCGCCGCGAACCCGCCATCCAGCAAAACCCGCGACAGGATGTAACAGGCTTGGCGAATACCGGAAACGATGATGACCTCCGCCGGCCGGATCGGCATCCCGCGCTCAGCCATCATCCAACCAGCGACCGCTGCGCGCAGCCGATCGGACCCCGCCGGATGGTCGTCCGCAAGATCCGGAGAGTCGTCTCTTAGCGCGCGGGCAACGAGGCGTTGCCATGCTTTCGCGGGGAACAGCCGGTGATCGAAGCCGCCGGACCGGAAATCGAACGCGGGCCGCTCGCGTCCGCCGGCCGCGTCCTCCGGAAGATGGGTTCCCGGCGGGCTCGCATGGTCGGGCGCATGGGTCGGGAGGTTGGCGGCCACGCCCGGCGGTCGCGCGCTTACGAAGGTTCCCACCGCCGGTTTGGTCTGCAGGTACCCCTCCGCAATCAGTTCCTCATAGACGAGTGTCGCTGTCGTTCGTGAGACGCCCATTTGGCGCGCCAGGTTTCGCGTCGCCGGCATCCGCGAGAGCGGCGTGATGCGGCCGGACACGATGAGCCGTCGCAATTGATCAAGCAGCTGCGCCTGGAGCCCGCCCGCGGACGAACGGTCCAACTCCAGCATTAAAGTGTTTGGGGTCCCCACGAGCATCCTGGCTTCGTCCCCCACGCCCAAAATCAAGTAGGTCGGAGCAAGATCGCGGTCAACGGCGGACGGTACACGAGCTTAATCATGTTAACGAACGAGATCCGAGCACCGCGACGTCTCTCTTGATCTCCCACTGTTCCAGCACGCAAGCACGGCACCAACCAAAACTCCGCGCATGATCGCTCGCGACAGAGTTCACGACACCAAGCGCGACGTCTGTCGTACGAGACGATACCATCATTGTCTGTCCGATTGCGCATTGACTCACATCAAGCGGTGAGATTCGAGGCTACTCGAGGCGAACCGGGCGAGCTCAGCATCCCCCCGTATGCGTCACACGTTGTACTGGAAGCCGTCGACGACGAAGTCCTGACCCGTGATGAAGCAGGGCTCCGACGTTGCGAGGAACGCCACCAGCTGCGCCACGTCGTCGGGCTTGCCCATGCGGCGGAGCGCGATTCCCGTGCGCGCGATCTCGGCGCCGCGGCTCTTGGTGAGGGCGTTGCCGAGTTCGGTCTCGATGACGCCGGGCACCACCGCGTTGATCTGGATGGTGGGGCCGAGCTCCTTGGCGAGCGCGCGGGTCATGCCGAGAATGCCCGCCTTGGCGGAGGCATAGGCGAATTTGCTCACCGCCGCGGTGACACCGCCCGAATATGCGTTGAGCGAGGAGATCGAGGCGATGCGGCCTCCGCCCTGCTCCAGCATGATCGGAGCCACCGCGCGGATATAGTTGAAGCAGCTCTTGAGGTTGACCGCGATCGTACGGTCGAACTCCTCCTCGGTGATCTCGAGAATACCCTTGGGCTGCGCCTTCCCCGCGTCGTTCAGCAGGAAGTCGATCCGCCCGAATTTGCGCTTCACTTCGGCCGCAACTTGTTGCGCGCGGGCGTGGAGCGCCACATCCGCCTCGAAGATCAGCGTCTCGCGCCCGAGCGCGCGGATCTCGCCCGCGGTCCGCTCCATCTCCGGTACCAGCAGATCGACGAGCGCGATCGCGTGACCCGCCTTGGCGAGCGCATGCGCGCATGCGCGACCGATGCCACGGGCGCCGCCCGTCACGATCGCGACTTTCTCAGGCACCACCATCTCGGACTCTCCCGCGCTTCCGATTTCTCGGGGACCCGAGTGTAAGCCGGCGGATTCCCGCGGTTCAACGTCGACGCCGCGTATGGACAGGCAGCTAACCATCGATATGGTTAGCAGAGCACGCTCGGAGGAGGCACTTTTGTATCTCTCGCTCGCCATGCTCGGCATCGCCGCTGTTGGGCTGCTGATCGGCGTCGTGGTCGGCTGCACGGGAATCGGCGGCGTACTCTTGATACCGGTCCTCACGCTCGTGCTCGGCATCGACGTGAAGCACGCCATCGCCGCCGCGCTGTTGAGCTACCTGCCGACCGGTTTCGTGGCGGTCGCGCTCTACGCGCGGCGGGGCTCCGTGCCCTGGCGGGAGGCGTGGCTCCTCTGCATCTCGGCGCTGCCGGCGGCCTATGCCGGTGCGCGGGCTGCGAGCGTCGCGCCGGCAACGCTTCTCGAGGGGCTGATCGGACTGCTGCTGCTTGCCGGCGGAGTTTACACGCTCGGCGGCGCGTACCGTGTCGCCGAGACTGCGACGCAGCTGGGGAGTCCGCTGCTGCTAGGGCTCGGCGGCGGTACCGGCTTCGTCTCGGCCTTGACCGGTGCCGGCGGCGCCTTCGTGCTGCTGCCAATCCTGCTGTTGCTGGATGTGCCTGTGCTGTCGGCGATCGGGCTCGGGATGGCGATCGCCATCCCGATCTCAGGTCTCGCGAGCATCGCCAATCTTGCCTCCGGGCTGATTGATCCCATCCTCGCGATCGTGCTCGCGGTGACCCTCACGGCGGGAATCGCGATCGGCACGCCGATCGCCCATGCGCTGCCGCAGGTGAAGTTGCGGCGGCTGCTCGGCTGGGTCGTGATCGTGTCCGCCATCGCCATGCTTGTCCGCGTCAGCGTTCGGCTGCTTTAGCAGGCCTCAGGCTCGACGCCGCAATCCGTTCCCGCCATGCTGGCGCGATGGCGATCCTCTCGATCCAGTCCGCCGTCGCCTACGGCAGCGTCGGCAATGCGGCGGCGGTGTTTCCGCTGCAGCGGCTCGGCTTCGAGGTCTGGCGGGTGGACACCGTCTTGTTCTCGAACCACACCGGCTACGGCGCTTGGCGCGGTACGGTGCTAGAGCCCGGTCTTGTCCGGGAGATCATCCGCGGGATCGAGGAGCGCGGCGTGCTCGGCCGTGCGGAGGCCGTGCTCTCGGGTTATCTCGGCAGCGTCGCCCTCGGCCGCGTGCTGCTCGATGCGGTCGAGCGGGTGAAGCTCGCGAGCCCGCGAGCGCTCTATTGCTGCGATCCCGTGCTCGGGGACGCCGACCGCGGCTTCTTCGTCAAGCCAGAACTCGCGGAGTTCTTCGCACGCGAGGCGGTGCCGATGGCGGACATCCTCACGCCCAATCGCTTCGAGCTCGAGACGCTCGCGGGGATGCGCGCCGGCACGATGGCGGCGGCGCAGGCGGCGGCGGACACGCTCCTCGCCCGCGGTCCGCGCGCGGTCCTGGTCACCAGCCTCGATGTTGCGGAGATCTCCGCGGGCACCGCAGCCATGCTGGCGGCAACGCGCGACGGTGCCTGGCTCGTGCGCACGCCGCGGCTTCCCATGGTCGCGAACGGCGCAGGCGACCTTACGGCGGCACTGTTCCTGGCGCATTTTCTCCGGAGCGGCGATGCCGCCGCTGCGGTGGGCGAGACCGCAGCCGGCGTCCATGCGGTGATCGCAGAGACGGTCCGGCGGGGCGCCGCCGAGCTTGCGATCGTCTCGGCGCAGGACTCGCTCGATCGACCGCCGCAGCGCTTCTCGGTCGAGCGCGTCCGCTGAAAAAGGAAAGGGCGGGACTGCCCGTGGCGTCCCGCCCTCACTGGGGCCGCGGAGCGATCAGGTGGCCGGCGGCGCGTCCGGACCCTGGGAGCGGCGCCGCCGCTCGGCGAGGAACTCGTCGAACTCGGCCTTGTCCTTGGCGAAGCGGAGCCGGGTCAGGAATTCCTTGAACTCCTTCTGCTCCTCCTCGAGACGGCGGAGCGTCTCTTCGCGGTATTCGTCGAAGGCGCGATTGCCGCTTGAGGCCGGGCGGCGGCCATGGCCGAACCAGCCGGACGAGAACCAATCGATCCCGCGGCTATGGCCATTCGCCTGCCACCGGCCCGCGTATTCATGCTTCCAGCAACCCATGCGTCCACTCCATATGAGAAAGGCCAGGACCGCGAGGCCCAGGGGCCAGTGGATGAAGAAAGCCAGGACCATCAGCCCGATCCAGGCGCCCTTTCCGAGATCGTCCAGTCTTGCGGCGATACCCATGGGATCTCCCCACGTGAATGTTAATTACATTTACATAGTTGATCCACTGCTCGCCATTGTCAAGGGCGGTACGACGCTTCGGACCCAGTGGTCCCGCGCTGCGTCAGTCTGTCCTACGCCGAAACGGAGGCGCGGCAGATAGGCGAGGCTCCTCCGCCGACGTAAGCTCCGCGCTTCGCAATCGGCCCGGAGGAGCCCTGGATGAAAACGCTGTACCAGCCGATCGGCGGCAACGAGATGCCGCGCTTCGGCGGCCCGACCACCATGATGCGCCTGCCGCATCTCGCGAGCGCCAAGGGGCTCGACGCCTGCTTCGTCGGCGTCCCTTTCGATATCGGCACCTCAAATCGTCCGGGCACGCGCTTCGGACCCCGGCAGATCCGCAGCGAGTCGCCGATGGTGCGGCCCTACAACATGGGAACCCGAGCCGCCCCGTTCGATTCGCTCGCGGTGGCAGACGTCGGCGACGTCGCCACCAACCCCTACAACATCATGGACAGCCTCCGGCGCATCGAGGAGAAATTCGCGGAGATCCTGAGCCACGGCTGCATGCCGCTGGCGATCGGCGGCGACCACACGATCAGCCTGCCGATCCTGCGCGCCATCAAGAAAAAATACGGCCCCGTCGGCATGGTGCATGTGGACGCCCACGCCGACGTCAACGACACGATGTTCGGCGAGAAGATCGCGCATGGAACCCAGTTCCATCGCGCCGTCGACGAGGGCCTGCTCGACGGCCGGCGCGTCGTGCAGATCGGCGTGCGCGGCAGCGGCTACAGCGCCGAGGATTTCGACTGGCCGCGCTCGCAGGGGTTCCGCGTGGTCCAGGCCGAGGAGTGCTGGCACAAATCTCTCACGCCGCTGATGGCGGAGGTGCGCGAGCAGCTGGGCCGCGGCCCCGTCTACCTGAGCTTCGACATCGATGGGCTCGACGGCTCCGAGGCGCCCGGCACCGGCGCACCGGAGCTCGGCGGATTGAGCTCGATCCAAGCGCTGGAGATCATCCGCGGCTGCCGCGGCCTCGATCTCGTGGGCGGCGACCTCGTCGAGGTCTCGCCGCCCTATGACCCCTCGGGCAACACGGCGCTCGTCGCCGCGAACCTGCTCTTCGAGATGCTCTGCGTGCTGCCGGGAGTCCGGTATCGCTGAAGCAGTCGGGCTAGCCCGGCGGCGCGCGTCCCCAGGGTCCGCCGGACTTCGCCTCGCTCTCGCCGAGGCCGAGCCCCTGCAAGTACGTCAGCACCGCGGCCTCCAGAAGCTCCTCCGGCGACATGGGAAGCTTGCGGCGGCCGGCGTCGCCGCGTCCAAAGAGCGAGGCGATGCCGTGGGAGAGCGCCCAGATGTGGAGCGCCATCATGAGCGCGGGAGGACGGCGGTCCTTCGGCAGTCGCGTGCAGACCGCCTCCGACGCCTTGCGCAGCACGGCAAAGGCACGGTCGCCAGCCTGCTGCAGCTCGGGATTCGAATCGAGCGGGATGCCGGCCTCGAACATGGCGGTGTAATAGGCGGGCTCCGTGCGCGCGAAGTCGAGGTAGGCCTTGCCGAGGCTCTCGAAGGCCGCGAGCGGATTGGGTGCGCCATCACTCCAGGCCTTGGCAAGCGCCGCCTCGAAGCGCTCGAAGCCGCGCACGGCGACGTCCACCATGAGCTCGTCGCGATCGCGGAAATGCCGGTAGGGTGCCGCTTGGCTCACGCCCGCCGAGCGCGCCGCCTCCGCGAAGGTGAATCCCAGCGGACCCTTGGCCGCGATGAGATCCAAGGCCGCCTTGATAAGCGCCTCCTTGAGGTTACCGTGGTGATAGCTCCGGCGCCCGTGCCCGCGATCCGACCAAGCCATGTAATAGGCTTTAACATGAGTCGGGCGAAAAGGCACTTTGGTTTCAGGTTCATAACCCTCCCTCGACGCCATGCCCGGCTTTGTCCTGCACAAGCCCGGCCATGACGATGCGGAGGGAGTGAGAGAGACGCCGAGCCCTACAGCAGAGCCTGCACCGCTGCGCGGATGCGATCGAAGACGCTGTCCCACTCGCGCGGCTTGGGCTGCCGGAAGAGGCGGAGCGTCGGGTACCACGGGGTGTCGTCGCGACCACGCAGCCATCGCCAGTCCGGCGTATAGGGAATGAGCACGAACGTGGGGATCCCGAGCGCGCCCGCGAGGTGCACCACCGCGGTATCGACGGCGACGATCAGGTCGAGCTGCGGCAAGAGCGCCGCGGTCTCCGCGAAGTCTGCGACCCTGGAGCCCAGATCGGTGACGAGTGCCTGCGCGCCCAAGGTCTGGATGTCGGCGGTGCGCAGTCCCTTCTGCAGGCTGTAAAGCGCGACGCCTGGAATATCGGCGAGGCAAAAGAATTTTTCGAGAGTGGTCGAGCGGTTCTTGTCGTTGTTGTGGCTGGGCTTGCCGGCCCAGACGATGCCGATCGCGAGCTTGGTGCCGGCGGGACGGTGCACCGTCGGCGCCGAGACGCCCGCCGGCGCCTGCAGATACGGGATCTCCGCGGGAATCTTGTCGAGGTTCGTGCCGAAGTAGCGCGGCAGGTTGAGAAGCGGCACGTGATAGTCGCAGGTGGGCGTCTGCCGGCCGCTCGGGATCACCTCGGCGATCCCGGGCAAGCTCGTCATCAGGCGCGCGAGCTCCGGCTGGCACTCGAACACCAGCTTTCCGACCTTGGGCGCCACCATCGGCAGGTACCGGCAGAAGTTGAGGCTGTCGCCGAGACCCTGCTCGTGGTGGACCAAGAGCGAGATCGACCGGCTCTCCTGCCCTTCCCAGAGCGGGAATGGAAAGCGCCGCGGCGGATTGTGCTTGAGCCGCCAACGGATCTCGTACTCGGGCCAGCCGCGCTCGAAGTCGCCCATCACGAGCCGCGTGAGCGAGCGGTCCCAGAGCACGTCGATATTGCCATCCTTGACCGCAAGCGACTTGTCGAAGCACTCCACCGCCTTGGGATAATCGCCCATGCTGTGCAGCAGCAGGCCCAGATTGTGCAGCGTCTCCGGCCGGTTCGGCTCCAGCTCGAGGGCCCGCTCGAAGGCGGCGGCCGCCTCCTCGAAGCGCAGCATCTGCCAGAGCACGTTCCCGAGGTTCGAATAGACGGCGGAGTTGGTCTCGCGGAACGTGAGGGCGCGGCGGAAGCAGGCGGCGGCGGCCGGCAGCTTGTCCTGCGCGCGCAGGATCACGCCGATGTTGTTGTAGGCGTCGGGGAACGGCGGGAACAGCTCCAGCGCCCGCAGGTAAAGCTTCAGCGCCCCTTCGTTGTCGCCGGCCTGGTGCCGTTGGGCCGCCGCCAGGAACGCCTGCCTGGCGTTCTCCGGGATGTTCGCCTCGGGCGGCGGCTCAGTTGGCGCCGCTGCGACGGCGCCCGTACCCCCGGCGGCGGCGTCCGTCGAGGGCGCCGGCGCAGTCGCCGCCTCCTCAGCCTGCGCGGCGGCGTTCTCTGGCATCGCTTTCGCCCGACCGGCCCTCGAGATGGTCCCGGACCAGGATCTCGGCGATCTGCACTGCGTTGAGCGCGGCGCCCTTGCGCAGATTGTCGGCGACCACCCAGAGGCCGAGCCCGTGCTTCACCGTGGGATCGCGCCGGATGCGGCTCACGAACACGGGATCCTCGCCCGGGCATTCCTGCGGCGTGACGTAGCCCTCGTCGACGCGGTGATCGATCACGCTGACGCCCGGCGCCGCCTTGAGCGCGGCGCGCGCCTGCTCCACCGAGATCGGGCGCTCGAACTCGACGTTGACCGCCTCGGCATGGCCGATGAACACCGGTACCCGCACGCAGGTCGCGTGGACCGCAATATCGGGATCGAGGATCTTGCGGGTCTCCACCGACATCTTCCATTCCTCCTTGGTCGAGCCGTCCTCCATGAAGACGTCGATGTGGGGAATGCAGTTGAAGGCGATCTGCTTGGTAAAGACCTCCTTCACCACGGGATCGTTCACATAGATCCCACGGGTCTGGTTGAAGAGCTCGTCCATCGCCTCGCGGCCGGCGCCGGAGACCGATTGGTAGGTCGCCACGACAACCCGCTTGATCTTGGCGAGGTCGTGGAGCGGCTTCAGCGCCACCACCATCTGGATTGTGGAGCAGTTGGGATTGGCGATGATACCGCGCTTCTTGTACTGCGCGATGGCACCCGGGTTCACCTCGGGCACCACGAGTGGCACGTCGGGGTCCATGCGGAACTGCGAGGTATTGTCGATCACGATCGCCCCCGCCTTGGCGGCGCGCGGCGCGTGCACGGCCGAGACCTTGGCGCCCGGCGAGAACAGGGCGATGTCGATGCCCTCGAAATCGAAGCGGTCGAGGTCCTCGACCTTGAGGACGTCGTCCTCGCCGTAGGACACCTCGCCGCCCGCAGAGCGCTCGGACGCGACCGCGGTCACGTCGCCAACGGGAATGCCGCGTTCGGCCAAAATGCTCAGCATCTCGCGGCCGACATTGCCGGTGGCGCCTACCACCGCTACCTTAAAGCCCATGAACCGGTCTCCGGGGAAAGGCGTTTCGCCTTGATCCGGCATGACTTACGCCGCGGCGGCAGGAATGACAAGGGGCCGGCGGCGGTGTTCGGGGAGCGATGGCGCCATGACCGAGATCACCGAGCCCGCGAGCGGTTTCGTGCATTTCTGGCCCTACTACCTCCGCGCCCACATGGATCCGCGAACGCGCGCATTCCACTACGTCGCTACCGTCACGGGCGCGGCGCTGTTTCTCATCGGCCTTGCAGCCGGTCCCTGGTGGCTGATGCTGCTGGGCGTCGCGGCGGGCTACGGCGTTGCCGTGCCCTCGCACCTGTTGTTCGAGGGCAACCGGCCCGCGACCCTGGTCAATCCGCATTGGTCGCTGGTGGGCGACTTCTACATGCTGGGCCTGTTTCTCACGGGCAAGCTCAAGCCGGAGCTCGAGCGGGTCGCGGCACTGCGTGACCTCGCAGGCCACGGCATCAAGCCTGGCTGATCCTAGCTCAGGCCGCCTTCTCGAGCGCCTTCAGCACCGCGTCGCCCATCTGGGTGGTCGAGACGCGGGTTGTGCCGGGCTGCAGAATGTCGCCGGTGCGAGCTCCCCCCTCGAGTGCGGCCTTGACCGCGCGCTCCACGAGATCCGCCTCATCCTTCATGTCGAAGGAGTAGCGCAGCATCATCGCGAAGGAGAGGAGTGAGGCGAGCGGGTTGGCGGCATCCTTGCCCGCGATATCGGGCGCGCTGCCGTGGACCGGCTCGTAGAGCGCCTTCCTCCGGCCGCTGCTGTCGGCGGCACCCAGCGAGGCCGAGGGCAGCATGCCCAATGACCCCGTCAGCATCGCGGCGCAGTCCGAGAGGATGTCGCCGAACAGATTGTCGGTGACGATCACGTCGAACTGCTTGGGGTTGCGCACCAGCTGCATGGCGCAGTTGTCGGCGTACATGTGGCCGAGCTCGACGTCCTTGTACTCGGCAGCGTGCAGCTTGGTCACCTCGTCGCGCCAGAGCACGCCGGTGTGCATGACGTTCGCCTTCTCGACCGAGGTCACCTTGTTGCGCCGCTTGCGGGCGAGCTCGAAGGCGACGCGCGCCACGCGGACGATCTCCACCGTCGTGTAGACCTGGGTGTCGACGCCGCGGCGCGTGCCATCCGGCAATGTCGAAACGCCGCGCGGCTCTCCGAAATAGACGCCGCCCGTGAGTTCTCGGACGATCACAATGTCGAGGCCCTTGACGATCTCGGGCTTGAGCGTCGACGCGCCGATCAGCGGATCGAACACCATCGCGGGCCTGAGGTTCGCGAACAGATCCATCTCCTTGCGGAGCCGGAGGAGGCCGCGCTCGGGCTTTTTGTCGAACGGCAGGGCGTCCCACTTCGGTCCGCCGACCGCGCCGAACAGCACGGCGTCGCTCTGCTGCGCCAGCTTGAGCGTCTCGTCCGTGAGCGGCACGCCGTGCGCGTCGAGTGCCGCGCCGCCGACCAGGCCCTCCGTCACGTCGAAGGTGGCGATGCGGCGGCGATCGAACCACTCGATGACGCGGCTCACCTGCCGCATCACCTCGGGACCGATGCCATCGCCGGGCAGCGACAGGACCTTCTTATTGGCAGGCATGATTGTCGTCCTCGAATGAATGCGCGATTGGCTCGAAAGTAGGATTCACCACGGAGAGCACGGAGGACTTGGACAAAGTTTCTATCCTTTCACCCGTCATGCCCGGACTTGTTCCGGGCATCCATGTGTGCGCGGCGGACACGCAAAAGCGAAAACGTGGATGGCCGGGACAAGCCCGGCCATGACGAAAGAGGGTGGCGGTCTCCGTGTCCTCCGTGCTCTCCGTGGTGGGCCTTATCAAATCACGAATAGAGCCAGGGCTGGCTCAGGCGCTGGCGCTGCTCATAGCCCTCGATCGCCGGCGCCTTCTGCATGGTGAGGCCGACGTCGTCGAGACCGTTCAGCAGAACGTGCTTGCGGAAGGCGTCGATCTCGAAGTGGATCTTCTCGCCGTCGGGCCGCTCGATGGTCTGCGCGGCGAGATCGACCGTGAGCCGGGCGTTGGCGCCCTTGCGCGCGTCGTCCATCAGCTGGTCCACGATCTGCTGCGGAAGCTTGATGGGCAGGATGCCGTTCTTGAAGCAGTTGTTGTAGAAGATGTCGGCGAAGCTCGAGGCGATGATGCAGCGGATGCCGAAGTCGAGGAGCGCCCAGGGCGCATGCTCGCGCGAGGAACCGCAGCCGAAATTCTCGCCCGCCACCAGGATCTTGGCGTTTCGGTAGGCCGGCTGGTTGAGCACGAAATCCGGCTTCTCCGAGCCGTCGGGGTTGTAGCGCAGCTCGTCGAACAGCACCTTGCCGAGGCCGGTGCGCGCAATCGTCTTCAGGTGCTGCTTCGGGATCACCTTGTCGGTGTCGCAATTGATGATCGGCAGCGGCGCCGCGATCCCCGTGAGCGTGGTGAATTTTTCCATCGAAGTGCTCCTCAGCCGAGCTTCCGAACGTCCGTCAGGTGACCGGTGACCGCCGCCGCCGCCGCCATGGCGGGGCTCACGAGATGCGTGCGGCCGCCACGGCCCTGGCGACCCTCGAAGTTGCGGTTCGAGGTGGAGGCGCAGTGCTCGCCGGGCTCGAGCTTGTCCGGGTTCATGGCGAGGCACATAGAGCAGCCGGGCTCGCGCCACTCGAAACCCGCCTCCTGGAAGATCCGGTCGAGCCCCTCTTCCTCCGCCTGGTGCTTCACCAGGCCGGAGCCCGGCACCACCATGGCATTGACGCCCGCCGCCACCTTGCGGCCCTTGGCGATCGCGGCGGCGGCACGCAGGTCCTCGATGCGGCCGTTGGTGCAGGAGCCGATGAAGACGCGCTGCACCGGGATCTCCGCGAGCTTGGTGCCGGGCTTGAGCCCCATGTACTCGAGGGAGCGGATCATCGCGGCGCGCTTGCCCTCGTCGGCGACGTCGGCGGGGTTCGGCACCGCGCCGGTGATCGGCAGCACGTCCTCGGGGCTGGTGCCCCAGGTGACGTGCGGCACCACGGTGGCGGCGTCGATCTCGACCACCTTGTCGTAGGTGGCGCCGGGATCGCTCGGCAGCGTCTTCCAGAATTTGACCGCCTGCTCCCAGGCCGCGCCCTTGGGCGCGTGCGGCCGGCCCTTCAGGTACTCGAAAGTGGTCTCGTCGGGCGCCACCAGCCCCGCCCGCGCGCCACCCTCGATGGTCATGTTGCAGACGGTCATGCGGCCTTCCATGGAGAGGCCGCGGATCGTACTGCCGGCGTATTCGATCACGTGCCCGGTGCCGCCAGCGGTGCCGATCCTGCCGATGATCGCGAGGATCAGGTCCTTGGGCGTGACGCCCACCGGGAGCTTGCCCTCGACGCGCACCAGCATGTTCTTGGCGGGCTTCTGGATCAGCGTCTGGGTCGCGAGCACGTGCTCGACCTCCGAGGTGCCGATGCCGAAGGCGAGGCAGCCGAAGGCGCCGTGGGTCGCGGTGTGGCTGTCGCCGCAGACCACGGTCATGCCGGGCTGGGTCAGGCCCTGCTCGGGCCCGATGATGTGCACGATGCCCTGGCGGATGTCGTTCATCCCGTAATAGGGGATGCCGAACTCCTTCACGTTCTTCTCGAGCGTCTCGACCTGAAGCCGCGACTCCGGCTCCTCGATCCCGCGCGAGCGGTCGGTGGTGGGCACGTTGTGGTCGGCGACCGCGATGGTTGCGTCGGGCCGCCGAACCTTGCGCTTCGCCATGCGCAGGCCCTCGAAGGCTTGCGGGCTCGTCACTTCGTGGACGAGATGGCGGTCGATGTAGAGGAGGCAGGTACCGTCGGGTTGCCGGTCGACGACGTGGGCATCCCAGATCTTGTCGAAGAGCGTGCGCGGTTTGGTCATGAATCGTGATCTCTGAGAAAATCTCGGTGCGGTCACCATGCGTCCTTCGACTCTGCGCTTCGCGCAGGCTCAGGATGAGGTGGCCTTCCTTGTGCCATCACAAATGGTCCCCATCCTGAGCCGCGATGCGCAGCATCGCGAGTCGAAGGATGCACTATGTGGCGGGCGTCTCCGCGTTCTCCGCGGCGCCGGTCACGGGCACCTCGGCCTCGCCGCCCTCGAAGCCGCGCTCGGCGATGCGCGCGGCCTTGCCAGTCCGGCCGCGGAGATAATAGAGCTTTGCGCGTCGGACGGCGCCGTGCCGCATCACCTCGATCGCGCTGATGCGCGGCGAGTAGAGCGGGAAGATGCGCTCCACGCCCTCCCCGTAGGAGATCTTGCGCAACGTGAAGCTGGAGTTGAGGCCGGCGTTCTTGCGGCCGATGCACACGCCTTCGAAGGCCTGGATGCGCTCGCGCTCGCCTTCCACCACCTTGAGGCTCACCTTGACCGTGTCGCCCGGCGAGAAGTCGGGGATCGTGCGTCCGGCGAGCAGCTTCTCGATCTGCTGCGCCTCGATCGTCTTGAGCACCGTCATGGCATCACCTCTTTCATCCGTTCTTTCGCCGGAGCTCGGCATCTCGCGAGGCGAGCCGGCGTTCCCACAAATCCGGGCGGCGTTCCCGCGTCGCCCTCTCCCGCTGCTCCTGCCGCCATTGGCGGATCTTGTCGTGGTGACCGGAGAGCAGCACCTCCGGCACCGCGCGGCCTTCCCAGGACTGGGGCCGCGTGTAGTGCGGATATTCGAGGAGTCCGTCCTCGAAACTCTCCTCGGCGAGCGTCGCCTGATCGCCCACCACGCCCGGCAGCAGCCGCACGCAGGCATCGATGAGCGCGATCGCCGCAGGCTCGCCGCCCGAGAGTACGAAATCGCCGAGGCTCAGCTCCTCGACTCCATGCGCCTCGATGACCCGCTCGTCCACTCCCTCGTAGCGGCCGCAGAGCAGCGTCGCTCCCGGCCCAGCCGCCAGCACCTTCACCCGCGCCTGGTCGATGAGCCGGCCCCGGGGCGACAGATAGACCACCGGACCCGGTCCCGCGGCCTCCGCGATCGCGCGATCGAGTACGTCGGGTCGCATCACCATGCCGGGGCCGCCACCGAACGGCGCATCGTCGACGGTGCGGTGTTTATCGCGCGCAAACCCCCGGATGTCCACTGTTTCCAGGCGCCAAAGTCCCTCGCTCAGCGCCTTACCCGCAAGCGAGCAGCCGAGCGGCCCCGGAAACATCTCGGGAAATAGCGTCAGCACGGTAACCGTCCAAGCCAAAAGTCCTACTCCCGGTCTTCATCCCCCGCCGGTTCCGGCGAGGGTGTCTCGAAGAGCCCCTGCGGCGGGTCGATCACGACCTTGCCCGCCTCCAGGTCCACCACCGGCACCGCGCGATTGGTAAACGGCACCATGACAACCGCATTTCCGACCGCGCGCTTCACCTCCAGGCTCGGGCCGCCGCCGTAATCGTGTACGGCCACCACCTCGCCAAGGATCGACCCGTCCGTCAGCTCCGCCCGGAGCCCCACCAGATCGTCCCAGTAGAACTCACCTTCCGCCGGGGCGGGCAGCGCCGAGCGCTGCACGTAGAGCTTGGTACCCTTGAGCGCCGCCGCGGTATCCCGATCTCCGATCCCCTCGACCACCGCCAGCACCGCACCCCGCGCCTGCCCGATCACCGTCAGCGAGAACCTGCGCCCCCCGCTTTCGTCCTCGAGCGGCCCGTAGCGCGCGACGTCCTCGGGCACCTCGGCGTAGCTCAAGATGCGCACCGCACCCTTGATGCCGTGAGGGCCGAGTACGCGGCCCATGAGCACGCGCCGCTCCGAGCCCATGCGCGCCGGACGCCTGGCTCAGGCCTGCGGCGCAGCCTCGGCCGGTGCCGCGCCCGCCGCTGCCTCGGTGCCGCCCTCGGCCGTCTTGGCGCGCTCCTGCGCCTTCGCGCGCGGCGCGGACTTCTTCGGCGTCACGCGGATCTCGGGCTTGGGCCGGAGGCCGGCGTCGCCCAGGAAGCGCGCTACGCGGTCGCTCGGCGTCGCGCCCATCTTGAGCCAATGCTCGATACGCTCGTTCTTCAGCACGACGCGCTCCTTGTGCCCGCGATCGAGCATCGGATTGTAGGTGCCGACCTTCTCGATGAAGCGGCCGTCTCGCGGATTGCGGGAGTCCGCCACCACGATCGAATAGAACGGGCGCTTCTTCGCGCCGCCGCGGGTCATGCGAATCTTCAGGGCCATGTGTCTCCTTTTATCTCCGCGGGCGTCGGGACGCCACGCCAACCCTCGACGCCCGCATAATGGGTTGGGTGATCATGTGGGTGATCATTCCGGTTGATGCCGTACCGCCTCGATCCGATAGCCGTCGGGATCGACGATGAAGGCGGCGTAGTAATTCGGGTGATATTCAGGCCGAAGCCCGGGTTTGCCGTTGTCGCGGCCGCCGGCGGCGAGCGCCGACGCGTGGAAGGCGTCGACCGCGCCCCGATAGGGCGCTGTGAAGCAGATGTGGCCATTGAGCGCAGGCGCCTCGCCGTTCCTGGTGATCCAGAACGGCAGCGCCTGCTCCCGGAGCGGATGCGGCTCGGCACGGCCATAGCCCGAGGCACCCTCGACGTCGAACATGCGGCGATAGCCGAGCGGCGCGAGGACCGCATCGTAGAAGGCGCGGGCTCGCGCGAGATCGCGCACGCCGATGGAGACATGATCGATCATCGTCCGAACGGCCGGCTGCCGCCGGGCATCAGGCCCGGAAGGCCGTGGCGCATCAGACCCTTCTTTCCGAGCTTCTGGGCCTTCCGCATCATGTCCGACATGTCCTGATACTGCTTCAGCAGCCGGTTCACCTCCGGCACCGTGGTGCCCGAACCCGCCGCGATCCGCCGCCGGCGCGAGGCGTTCAGCACCTTGGGGTTCCGGCGCTCCTTTCTGGTCATCGAGGAGATGATCGCCTCCTGCCGCTTGAGCAGGCTCTCGTCGATGTTGGCCTGGTCGATCTGTTTCTTGATCTTGCCGATGCCCGGCAGCATGCCGATCAGGCTCGACATGCCGCCCATCTTTCGGAGCTGTTTCAGCTGCGAGGCGAGGTCGTCGAGATCGAAGCTGCCCTTCTGGATCTTGGCGGCGAGCTTCTCCGCCTCCTCCTGCTCGACAGTCTCGGCGGCCTTCTCGACCAATCCGACGATGTCGCCCATGCCGAGGATTCGGCCGGCGATGCGGTCGGGCTGGAACGCCTCGAGCGCGTCGAGCTTCTCGCCGACGCCCACGAACTTGATCGGCCGTCCCGTGATCGCGCGCATGGAGAGCGCGGCGCCGCCGCGCGCGTCGCCATCGACCCGGGTCAGAACGATGCCGGTGATGCCCACGCGCTCGCTGAAGCTCTTGGCGACGTTCACGGCGTCCTGGCCCGTGAGCGCATCCGCCACCAGCAGGGTCTCGGTCGGATGCGCGACATCGCGCACCGCCGCCGCCTCCGCCATCAGCGCCTCGTCGATGTGGAGGCGGCCCGCGGTGTCCAGCATCAGCACGTCGTAGCCGCGGAGCCGCGCGGTCTCGTGGGCGCGCTTGGCGATCGCCACCGGCCGCTCGCCCGCGACGAAGGGCAGTGTATCGACCGCGACCTGCCGGCCGAGCACGGCGAGCTGCTCCTGCGCCGCCGGCCGCTGCACGTCGAGCGAGGCCATCATCACCTTCTTGCGCTGGCGCTCCTTGAGGAGTCGCGCAAGCTTCGCCGTGGTCGTGGTCTTGCCCGAGCCCTGAAGCCCGACCATCATGATCACGACCGGCGCCGGCGCGTTGAGGTTGAGCCCGGCCTCGCCCGCTGTGGGATCATCGCCCGTCAGTGTCGCCACCAGATGGTCGTGCACGATCTTGACCACCATTTGCGCGGGCGTGACCGATCGGATCACCTCCTGCCCGACCGCCTTCGCCTTCACGCCGTCGACGAAGCTCTTCACCACCGGCAGCGCGACGTCGGCCTCGAGCAGCGCCACGCGGATCTCGCGCAACGCGGCCTCGACGTCCGCTTCGCTCAGCGCACCGCGCCGGCGCAGCCGGTCGAACACCCCGCTCAGGCGATTGCTAAGGCTCTCGAACATCGCCGCTCCAGACCCATCCCATGGGCACAATGCCAAGCAGGCCAGTGCGCGACACTCGCGGACTGGCCGGCCCCGGGCGAACCCCGCCCGATCAGGCAAACGTGCTGCTTCCTTGGAAGCGGGGCGGACACTAAGGGCCGCAAAACCCGCTGTCAATCGGTGCGCCACCGCCGGCACAACCGTCGCTACGACCAGGTAAATTCGCCTTAACCTTCGCCCAGGTTTCGACACAACAACATCATCCCCGCGCCGCGGAAGGCTCCCGTGACGGGCTACGTTGTTGGCATGTCACTCGTCGCTTCCTTTGCAACCCTCACCACAGACGGATTTCCCCATGGCAAAGACCACCCTCACCGCCCGCAGCCTGCTCCTTGCCGGCGCGCTCGCATTCGCGGCGCTTCCGGCACTGGCACAGACGTTGCCGCTGACCCAGCCCGCCGCGCCCTCGGCTGGCGGCAGCACCATCTCGGGTGCCTCGACGGACATGGGCACGTCCAGCAAGAGCACCACCGGCAAGATCGCGACCCACACCAGGCACACCCGGAAGATCGCGTCTGCGCACAAGAGCAACGTGCATCACGTCTCCACCAAGAAGCACACGACGACCGGCACGACGCAGAAGTCGACGGGCGGTAGCTCCAAGGGCGTGGGCTCGACCGGGACCGGCACGGGCATCGGCGGCACGCAGCAGCAGCAGTAGCGTTAGCTTCAGTACGCACCTTCTCGAAACGCGGCGCCTCGGGCGCCGCGTTTTTCGCGCTCAGAGCATCGCCGAGGTGAGCGCCAGGATGCCGAAGACCATGATCGCGGCGCCCGAGGCCCGGTTGATCCAGATCAGGACCGGCTCCGGCAGACGACGCCGGGCCAAGCTCACACCGGTACTGAGCGCAAGCCACCAGAGCGCCGAGCCCACGAACACGCCGGCCACCAGCGCCGCGGTCTCGCCGTTGGCGCTCATGGCGCCCAGGCCCGCCATGACCGCAGCGAAGCTCAGGATGGTCGCGGGATTGGCGAGGGTCAGCAGGAAGGTGGTGGCGTAGGCGGCGCCAAGGCCGCGTGAGGCTGCGCCTGCCCGCTCTCTCGGCGCTTCCGCACGCAGAAAGGTCAGTCCGAGCCAGATCAGCGCGGCGCCGCCCGCGAAGCGCAGCGGCTGGCGCGCGCTCACCAGAGCCTCCGTGACCGCGGTCAAGCCCACCGCGGCGACAAGGCCATAGACCATGTCGGCCGTCGCGGCGCCCATGCCGGTCGCGATGCCGAAGCGCCAGCCGCCAACGAGCGTGCGGCGAATACAGAGCAAGCCGATGGGACCCACCGGCGCCGCAATGGCAAAGCCGACGGCAAGGCCTCTGAGCGCCGCCAGCACGACCGCGTCCATGGGTTCTCTCTAGCGCATTTCGGAGCCGAACCCTATATACGGGGGCGCCATGGCCGGCACTCCCTTCATCAAGATGCATGGACTCGGCAACGACTTCGTCGTGCTGGATGCTCGGACGCAGGAGATCGCGCTCGACGACGCGCGCGCGCGGGCGATCGCCGATCGCCACACGGGCGTGGGCTGCGACCAGCTCCTGGTGATGGAGCGGCCGAAGCGTGCCGGCGCCGACGTCTTCATGCGCATCCGCAACGCCGACGGCGACGAGGTCGAGGCCTGCGGCAACGGCACGCGCTGCATCGCCGCCGCGCTCATGCGCGAGACCGGCAAGCCGCGGGTGGTGATCGAGACTGTCGCGGGCCTGCTCGAAGCAAGCGCGGCCGACGCGGCGGGCGTCACCGTCGACATGGGACCGGCGCGGCTTGGCTGGCGGGAGATTCCGCTGGCGCGCGAGTGCGACACGCTCAACGTGCCGGTGGCGCTGGGACCGCTTGCCGATCCCGTCTGCACCAACATGGGCAATCCGCACGCGACCTTTTTCGTGCCCGATGCTGTGGCGGTCGACGTGGCGGCGCTCGGACCGCAACTCGAGCATCACGCGATGTTTCCGGAGCGCGCCAACATCGGGATCGCAAGCCTCGCAGGGAAAGACCGGCTGCGCTTTCGCGTCTGGGAGCGCGGGGTCGGCATCACGGTCGCCTGCGGCACCGGCGCCTGCGCCGCGGCAGTGGCAGCGGCGCGGCGCGGCCTCACGGGTCGCAGGGTCACCGTGGTCGCCGACGGCGGATCGCTCGAGATAGAGTGGCGCCCCGACGGCCACGTGCTCATGACCGGTCCCGCCGCCGTGAGCTTCTCCGGGATTCTCGATCCCTCCTTGCTCCGATAGCCCCATGCCGGGTATCGAGGTCATTACGCTGGGCTGCCGGCTCAACGCCTTCGAATCCGAGGTGATCCGGCGCGAGGCGAGCGCCGCGGGTCTCGAGGACACCGTCATCGTCAACACCTGCGCAGTGACCGCCGAGGCGGAGCGGCAGGCGCGCCAGGCGATCCGGCGCGCCAGGCGCGAGCACCCGACGGCACGGCTCATCGTGACCGGTTGCGCGGCGCAGATCGCGCCCGAGCGCTACGCCGGAATGGCCGAGGTCGACCAGGTGCTCGGCAACCTCGCGAAGCTCCGCGTGGAGAGCTACCGCGCGGCCGGCCCGCGGATCGCCGTTGACGACATCATGGCCGTGCGGGAGACGGCGGCGCATCTCGTCGACGGCTTCCAGGGCCGCGTGCGCGGCTTCGTCGAGGTGCAGCAGGGCTGCGACCACCGCTGCACTTTCTGCATCATCCCCTTCGGCCGTGGCAACAACCGCTCGGTACCCGCGGGCGAGGTAGTGGCGCAGGTGCGCGCGCAAGTCGAGCGCGGGCTCGCCGAGGTGGTCCTCACGGGCGTCGACATCACCGGCTATGGCCGGGATCTCCCGGGTCGGTCGAGCCTGGGCCAGCTGGTCCGTCGCGTGCTCAATCTGGTGCCGGAGCTCAAGCGGCTCCGTCTCTCGTCGCTCGACCCTGCGGAGATCGACGATGCGCTCTGGCGCGCGATCGCGGAGGAGCCGCGGCTGATGCCGCACCTTCATCTCTCGATCCAATCCGGCGACGACCTGATCCTAAAGCGCATGAAGCGGCGGCACAGCCGCGCGCAGGCGCTCGAGGCCGCGCGGCGCGCGCGGGCGATCCGGCCGGAGATCGTGCTGGGTGCCGACATCATCGCGGGCTTCCCAACCGAGGACGAAGCCATGGCGGCGCGAACTCTGGCGTTCGTCGAGGAGGCGGGGCTCGACCTCCTGCATGTTTTTCCCTTCAGCCCGCGACCCGGAACGCCGGCGGCGCGCATGCCGCAGGTACCGAAGGCCCTGGTCCGCGAGCGCGCGGCACGGCTGCGCACGGCGGGCGATGTAGCGCGCCGGCGCGCCCTCGCGCGCGCGGTCGGCGGGCGGGTTTCCGCTCTGGTGGAACAGCCGGGCATCGGGCGCAGCGAGCATTACCTGCCGGTGCGTCTCTCCGCGAGCGACGCCACTGCGGGCGAGATCCGGGAGGTGTGCATCCACGGGGCCAGCGAAACCGAGCTCATCGCGGAAGGTGCCGCTTGAGCGAGGCCAAAGGCGGCTGGTTTTCGCGCCTCAAGCAGGGGCTCGCGCGCTCCTCGGCGCGGCTCAGTGACGGCATCTCGGGCATCTTCACGAAGCGGCGCCTCGACGACGCGACGCTCGGCGAGCTCGAGGAGCTCCTGATCGGCGCCGATCTCGGCGTCGGTCTCGCGTCCGAGGCAGCCGAGACGCTGCGGCGCACGCGGTTCAACCAGGAAGTGGAGCCCGAGGAGATCCGCGCAAGTCTCGCCGAGGACATCGCGCGCCGGCTCGAGCCCGCGGCCAAGCCGCTCGCGATCGACCACACCGCGCTCCCCTTCGTGATGCTGGTGGTGGGCGTCAACGGCAGCGGCAAGACCACCACCATCGGCAAGCTCGCGAAGCAGTTCCGCGAGAACGGCTGGTCGGTGCTGCTCGCCGCCGGTGACACCTTCCGCGCGGCGGCGGTAGAGCAGCTCAAGATCTGGGGCGAGCGCGCGGGCGTGCCGGTCGTCGCGAAGGAGACCGGCGCCGACGCCGCGAGCCTCGCCTTCGAGGCGGTTGAGCGCGCGCGCCGCGAAGGCACCGACGTGGTGCTGATCGATACGGCAGGCCGGCTGCAGAACAAGTCCGGCCTGATGGCGGAGCTGCAGAAGGTCGTGCGCGCGATCAAGAAGGCGGACCCGCGGGCGCCGCAATCGGTGCTGCTGGTGCTGGATGCGACGGTCGGCCAGAACGCGCACCAGCAGGTCGAGATCTTCCGCAGCATGGTGGGCGTGACCGGTCTCGCCATGACCAAGCTAGACGGCACCGCCAAGGGCGGCGTGCTGGTGGCGGTCGCGGAGAAGTTCGGCCTGCCCATCCATTTCATCGGCGTCGGCGAGAGCGCCGAGGACCTCCGTCCCTTCGACGCCCGCGCCTTCGCGCGCAGCCTCGTGGGATTGGACACATAATTTCGGGCGTGGACTGACAAGCGCGGGGCCGGATCCGGCCCTGGCGCACATCTAGGCGGAATAGCCCATCAGACCCGAGATCTCACTCGCCGCTGTCCGGACCTGCCTTTCAAGCGACGCGATTCTCGATTTCGCGCGCACAGCGGGAGCACCGATCACGAGCGCGGCCACCAGTTTGCCACCCGTTTCCAGGACAGGGGCAGCAATACCCGCGACGCCCTCCGTCTCCTCCTCGAGAGAGCTCGCACACCAGCGGCTCCGCGTCTCCGCGACGAGCTGGCGGAGCGCGCGCCTGCTCTTGACGGTGTTCGCGGTGCGCGCCTCGAGTTTGACACGACTGATGTAGCGGGCCCGCCAGGGCGCCGGCTGGAACGCCAAGAGGACCCGGCCGACGGCTGTCGAGTAGAGCGGTTCGCGCGAGCCCACCTCGACCGTGAACCTCAATCCGTTCGCACTGTCGGCGCGGTAGACATAGACGGCCTCGGGTGCATCGTCGGCAAGACGCGCGAGAAAGGCGCTTTCCCCGGTCTCATGGGCGAGCGCGTCGACGATGGGAGCGGCGATGTTGGGAAACCTGCGCTTGGCCACGATCGCGGAGGCGAGCTTCAGGGATTCCGGACCAATGGTATAGCGGCCCTCGTTGTGCTGGAGGAAACCGCTCCGCGTCAGCGTGCGCAGGAGAGATAGCAGGCTGCTCTTCGGCGTCCCGCTGTTCTTGCTCAGGTACGACAGCGTTTCGCCGTCCGGCAGGTCTGCAAGGAGCCGCAGGAGCCTCGGTACCCGAGTGGCGGAGCGCGGCGTTCCGGAGAACGCTTCAGTCCTCTGCATGAGCCATCTTGGCTGCCGATACCGCGGCCACCTCCGGGGGTTCACCCACATAATCGGACAGGCGTTCTATATACCAATCCAGGAACTTCTCGAGCTGGCTCTCGTTGGGCGAATAGGGACCCGGCTCATAAGCAGGACTGCGAACGCCGCTGTTGCACCAACCGACGAAGGTCGCGTCCTGCTCGTTGGTGCGGCTCCACACCTCGGTCAGACGGCCGAGGTCGTAGTCTCGGCCTTCGACCGCTTCCCTGTGCACGAGCCAGGTTGTGCGCACGAGGGTCTTCTCGGCCGAGAGCGGCAGTACCGAGAAGACGACGGCGTGGTCGCTCAGGAAATGGTTCCACGAGTTGGGCTGCGTGTGGATGGAGAGCGCACCGAGCCGCGGCTCCGTGAAATTGCCCAGGAGGCGCCGGGACGCAATCCGGGTGTCCATCGTGTAGGATTCGCCGGCGTTGTCGAGCGGCATTCGCTCGACTCGGAACGCGGTCGCCCGATGGTCCAACATCTCGATCGGCCGCCATGCAAGGTCGAGCTTGTCCCAGATGGCGTGAAACTCGCCGGTGATGCTCTGGAAGCGCTGGTAGTACTCGCGCTGGCGCGGTTTCACGTCGCTCTCGGAATGAGCGAAGAACTGGAAGAAGGTGCGCAGCAGCTCCGGGTGACGCGTGCAGTGATAGCACTCGCGGTTATTTTCCATAACGGCCTTCCAGTTGCCGTCCTCGATCAGGTCGACCTGATGCGCGACCTTGCAGTCCTTCAGATGATGCGGCGCCAGGTAGGGCCCGACGGTGCGCTCCATCTCCTCGAAGTCGTCCGGCGGCTCTTCGGCGAGGCAGACGAACAGCAGGCCCGAGAGATCGCGCAGATGGACCGGCTTGAGGCCGAGGCACGCGCGATCGATGCCCGAGGCGATGTGCTCGGCATCGAGCAGCGCGCCTTCGAGGCTATAGCTCCAGTTGTGATAGCGGCAGACGATGCTCCGGAGCTTGCCGGTTCGGCTGGTCAAGATGCGCGAGCCCCGGTGCCGGCACACATTGTGAAAGGCTCGGATCCGCAGGTCCCGGCCGCGCACGACGATCAGGGAGTACCGGCCGAGCTCTATGGTAATGACATCGCCGTGTTCGGGGATTTCGGCGGCGGTCCCGACATGAATCCAGTGGCGCGCGAAGATCGCGGCGATGTCGAGCTCGAAGAGCGCGGCGTCCAAGTAGAAGGGCGCCTCCAGGCTGTAGCCCCGCTTGCGGCGCGCGAGCAGCACCGAGGCTTGCTGCCTGGCGGCCGCGAGATCGAGCGTGGTCATCGCGCGTCTCCGGGCGTAAGCGCCGCCACCACGGCCCGTGCGGGTCTGGTTGCCATCTCCGAGATCTGGGCCAGCATGGTCTCGACGCCCGGGCAGACGATCGCCCCGGTGGCGGCAATCTCCGCGCTCACGTCCACCGGCAGGCTGGAGTTGCTGCCGTCGGGCACGCGGTTGAGCTTGCCGCCTATGAACACCGGGATGGCGACGCCGAGCTCGCCCAGGTGGCGCTTCAGCTCCGAGACGAAGTCGAGCGCCACGCCGTTATAGGAGGAAAGCGCAATGAAGTCGGCACCCGAGCTCCGCGCCTGGAGCGCGAGATTGTTGGGATCGGTCGAGGTGCCGCCGTCGATGATGGTGACGGCCAGCTTCTGCAGCACGTTCTCGATCAGAATTTTGCCGTACTCGTGGACGTCGGTCGTGGCGACGCAGCCGCGCAGGCCCGCGACCTCGATCCGGTGCCTTGCGTCCGCTTCCATGCGAGCCGTCAGGCCCTCGCCCATCTCCTCCAGCTGCTCGATCGAGTGCGAGGGCGAGACCGGCTTGCGGCCGCGCAGGCGACCCGGTGTTTCGGCGCCCGGCCCGAAGAGCTCCTCCAGCCGCTTCGACCCGACTCGTCGGATCGCCAGGAGCATCTCGAAGGGATTGCGAATATCGATGCCGGCGGCCTCGAAACCCGCCAGTACGTTGTCCTTGAAGCGCCTGCCGCCGGCGACGATCTTGTCCGCGACCGGATCGATCTCCTCGTCGCTGTAGAGCCCGTGCAGCGGTTCCTCCAGCTCGACCAGCCTATTGGCGAGCAGATGCACGTCGATGATCTCGTCGATGTCGGGGATGCGCTGCGCTTCCGTCACCGGCGTCGGGTTGACGGCATGGCCGCACGGCCGCGTCTTCTGCCCGTAGATATCGATGCGGAGATACGTGGCGAGCGCGGCGTAGTTGGCGGCATGGTTCTCGCCGTACATGGTGGTGGCACCATAGATCATCGTGCCGGGCGTGCGCGTCACCTGGTGAGCAGCGCGCTGGAAGGCGTGGCGCGAGAAGGGGCGCGCGAAGGTGTTGCCGAAGGAGTAGGCGGCGTGGCCGCCGCAGAGCTCGTCGACGATGTATTGCTCGAGCAGAATCGCACCCAGTGAGCAGGCGAGATCGGTGAACAACGAGGCAAAGCCGTCGTCTATGTTTGAATGCACGATCACCTCCACGGGCTGCGCCGCGGTGAGCGCGATCGCTTTCAGGGATTCCGCGGTAGTGAAGACGTCGTCGTCCCAATGGGGCTGGCGAAACGCGAAGTATTGGCCGAGATTACCGATCGAGGTCGAGCCGCAGAGCAGCGCGGCGACCGTGTTCTCGAAGGCCGCCGGCGTGCCGATCACGAAATCCCCGAAGTGAGGCGCCACGGGCGCCATCTTCGTCATCGCGATCCAGTCCTCGACGTCATTCATGATCAGGCCAGTACCGCGCGGCCGGTTTTTCCGCTGCGCTTGCGGATATCCCATGCTCCAGTCGAGACAGATACCGTAGCGGTCGACTCGGTAGCCGGCCCTGTCGAGCGTTTCCCAGATCTCGGCATAGGCTCGCCGGCTCTTGTCCGGCGCCCGGAAGCCGATCTGGGCATGCATCATGACGCGCCCCTCCTCGACCCGCCGGCGCTTGTATTCGGCCTCCGAGCCGACGCCGTAGGTCTCCAGGAACGGCGAGCGTCCGACCTTCACGGTCTCGGCGGCCTTGCGCCCCTCGGCGATCAAGGCTTGCGCGTCCGGCAGCCTGGCTTCAGGGAAGATCCAGGCACGGTCAAGCTTCAGGGGCATAGCGGCCTCCTCGGTATTCCGGAGATACTGAGGTCAAATCCGCCTCGTGTTCAATATTCCGCCTCACTGTTCGAATATTCGAACACGCGGAGGGCAGGCCGCCCCGGTGCGTTCGAATATGCGAACGGGCGGTTTCGAAATTGAAATGGCGCCGCACCCGCGTCCATAATTCCGGCTTGCAGCCTCGGAGCCGCCGGCGTGCCGAAACTCCTGACACAAGCGCAGATCGATGCGTTTCAGCGCGACGGGTTCGTGGCGCCGGTCAGGGTGATGACGGGAGAGCGAGCGCGCTATTACCGCGACCGCCTCGAGGCCTTCGAAGCGCGGTTCCCGGACGATCGGCTGAAGCTCGACCAGAAGGCGCATCTGATCTGCCCCTGGGTGGACGAGATGATCCGGGAGCCACTGATCCTCGACGCGACCGAGGACCTGCTGGGACCGGACATTCTGTGCTGGGGCACGTCCCTGCGCGCGAAGATGCCGGACGGGAAGACCTTCGCGGGCTGGCATCAGGACACCGCCTATTCCGATGTGCGGCCGATCGTGCTCATCGTAGCGCTGGCGCTCTCATCCTCGCGCTCGAATGATGGCTGCATCCGCGCGCTGCCGGGCTCGCATCGCGGACCGCTGCTGCCGCACAAAGAGGCCTTCGGCACCAACAGCCTCCTCACACGCGAGCAGTTCATCGATGCCCCGTTCGATCCGTCGAGCTCCGCCGACCTCGAGCTGGATCCAGGCGAGATCGCGCTCTTCAACAACGCGATCATCCATTCGTCGAATCCCAATCGCGGCCGGGACCGCCGCATCCTGTTCCTGCTGGAGATGGTTCCTACCCATGCTTATCAGCACGCCCCGCGGGAATCCGCGACGCTCGTGCGGGGTCGGGACTCCTTCGGCAACTTCGACGTCGATCCGAGGCCCAAGGTCGAGATGGGCGCCGGGGAGCTCCAGGCCTGGCGACGGGCGGTCGAAATCCAGGCCAGCGTGCTTTTCCGAGGCGCGCAACGGCCGCCACGCGCCCTCGCCGGAATGACCAGCGGCAAACCGCCAAACGGCATCTGATCACTCAAGGAGAGCACCCGATGCCCGACGATCTCGAGACACAGTATCGAGCCAGCTATCGCCGCATGGAGGACGGCACGAAGGAGGAGTACCACCGCGTCTTCGAGCTTCTGAAGAAATTCGAGCTCGGCCTGGCGGACCGCGTGCTCGGCGCGCTCGGGCTCCTGAAGAACAGTTATCCCGGCGAGATGGTCGATCGATACGTCCACTCGCTGCAGACAGCGACGCGCGCTCACCGCGACGGGCGCGACGAGGAATTCGTTGTGGCGGCGCTGCTGCACGACCTCGGCGACATGCTGGCGAGCGAGAACCATTCTGAGTATGCCGCGTCGATCCTGAAGCCTTACGTCCGGCCCCATACCTACTGGATGATCCGTCAGCACGGGCTCTTCCAGGGCTACTATTATTTCCATCATTTCGGCGCCGACCGGAACGCGCGCGAGAAGTATCGCGGGCATCCCGCGTACCAGCTCTGTCTCGACTTCTGCGCCAAGTACGATCAGATGGCGTTCGATCCCGATTACGACACGATGCCGATCGAAGCCTTCGCGCCGATGGTCAGACGCTTGTTCGCCCGTGAGCCTTGGGGCGCGCACGCGAAAGAACAAGGCGGATATACGGAGCGGTTCTAGACCGCGCGGATCTGACGGGCAGCTCGCTATCCAGGTGTCGCGGCGCGCTCCAGCGAGAATAGCCGTACTTCCTCCGTGAGTCCTTTGAGCCGCTGAGCGCCGCGGTCCTGGAAACGGAGCCCGGAACCCGCCACGAGATCTCGCATCGTATTCGAGACGAGCACCTCTCCGGGTCCCGCGAGAGCGGCCAAGCGCGGGCGCGAAAGCCACGTCAAAAGTGGACTTGCCAAGTCGACGCGGGGCGTCCTTCCTATGAGTTTCATGCCGCATTTGGAGGAGTCCATGACCGAGCCGCGCTTCAAGACGCTGACACCCGAGACCATGACGCCGGAGCAGCGGCGCGTCGCCGAAGCGATCGTCAAGGGGCCGCGCGGCGGCATGCGCGGCCCCTTCAACGCCCTGCTCCGCAGCCCCGGGCTCGCTGACGTCGCGCAGAAGCTGGGCGAGCACGTGCGGTTCAAGATGGCGATGCCGGCGCCGCTTCGGGAGCTGGCGATCCTGCTCACAGCCCGGCACTGGACCGCGCAATACGAGTGGTACGCGCACAATCAGATCGCGCGCGAGGCGGGGCTTGCGGCCGATATCTGCGACGCCATCGCTGCAGGCAAGCGGCCCGCAAAGATGTCGGCGGACGAGGCGATCGTCTACGACTTCTGCTTCGAGCTACTCTCGACCACGCAGATGAGCGATGCCACCTTCGCCAGGACGCGCGAGCGCTTCGGGGAGGCGGGCGTGATGGAGCTCACGGGCACCTGCGGCTACTACTCGCTTGTCGCCATGGTGCTCAACGTCGACCGGCAGCCCATCCCCGAGGGCGCGGTGCCGCTCAAGCCATTGAGCTGACGATTCGAAAAGACTGCAAGACGGCGCGCGGCTCCGAGGCTTTTGAGCCGATGTTCCCTTTAAGTCGCGGCGATGTCGCGCTCGGGTACGCCCGGCCCATGATAGAATCGTCACAAGTTGCAATCAAAGGAGCCGGCCATGAGGCGTGCGCCCTTTGTCGAGTTAGATTTTTGCGACTTCGTGACTTTCACGCTCGCCAGTATCGCCTTCCTGCTCTGCGTCTACGTCGAAGTCGGCGCCTAGCGCGATAGGCCCCTGGCCCAGCGACGGCGCCTTCGCCGGAGAGCGCCCGCGCCTTCGGCGCCGGGCGGTGGTATAAGTCCGGGCGGAGGGCGCGCCCATGTCATTCGAGGGATTCCCCGGTTCCGAGGTTCGCATGAGGCTCGATCACCCCGTGATCGACGCCGATGCGCACATCATCGAGTGCGACTTCGCGCACCTCGATTTCGTCCGGCAGATCGCCGGGCCGGAGATCGCCAAGAAGGTGGCGGCGACGCCCGCCTCGCACGGCCCCACCGTGCGCGGCTTCTGGTGGGGGCTGCCCTCCGGCCCGCACACCGGCGACCGCGCGATGGCGCAGCTGCCGCGCTATTTCCGCTCGCGCCTCGACGAGTGCGGCATCGATTTCGCGCACTGCTACACCACGCGCGGCCTCGGCCATATCCACCAGCCCGAGGAGGACCTGCGCCGGGCGAGCTGCCGCGCGCTCAACATGCTCTATGCCGAGATGTTCGCCGACGTTGGCGACCGGCTCCGGCCGGTGGCGGTGATCCCGACCTACAGCCCGCGGGAGGCGATCGAGGAGGTCGAGTTCGCGGTCGAGGAGCTCGGCCACAAGGCGGTCATGATCGGCACCGAGCTGCGCGGTCCCGCCCGCAAGGCCTCGGCGGGCGCCGACCCCTTCCTCTCGCCGGCGCAGATGACGCGCTCGATCGTGATGGATTCGCCCCACGACTACGATCCCTTCTGGCGCAGATGCGTCGAGCTCAAGGTGGCGCCCGCGTGCCACAGCTCCTCGCGCGGCGCCAACACCTATCGCGCCTCGCCCAGCAATTACGTGTTCAACCACCTCGGCGATTTCGCGAACGGCTCGGAATTCTTCTGCCGCTCGCTGGTGTTCAGCGGCGTGACCCGGCGCTTCCCGGAGCTGAGCTTCGCCTTCCTCGAGGGCGGCGTCGCCTGGGCCGTCAATCTCCTCAACGACATCGTTGAGCACTGGGAAAAGCGCAACCTCGACTCCCTCAAGCGCAATCTGGACCCGTCGACCCTCGACGTCGATCTGCTGGAGCGCCTGTTCGCCGAGTTCGGCGACGCCCGGCACACGCCGGCGCGGATCCGCGAGCGGCCGCACGCGGGTTTCTCCGCGACGGCGCTTCCCGACAACGCCGACGAGTTCGCGGCCTGCGGCCTGCGCGAGGTCCGCGATCTCCGCCGGATCTTCGTCGAGCCCTTCTATTTCGGCTGCGAGGCGGACGACCGGATGCTGAGCACGGCCTTCAACCGCCGGCTCAACCCGCTCGGCGCCGAGCTCAAGCCGGTGCTCGGCTCTGACATCGGCCACTGGGACGTGCTCGACGCCGCGAGCGTGCTCACAGAGGCCTGGAGCCTGGTGACCGCGAAGCTGATCACCGAGCAGAACTTCCGCGACCTCACCTTCGTCAATCCCGCGATGCTGCACCTCTCGATGAACCCCGATTATTTCCGAGGCACGGTGGTGGAGCACGCCGCGGCGAAGCTGCTGGCAGAGCGAACGCGGTAGCGCCCCTCACCCTCCCACTTCGCGGGCGAGGGGCAGCCCCTTTCCCGTGAGATGCGAGGGACCGATTGGGGAGCAATGGGGGTGAGGGTCAGTCCGCCGTCGCCCGGTCCAGGATCCGCGCGACGTGGAGGGCCTCGCGGCCCGTGCCGTCGCGGATCTGATGGCGGCAGCTGGTGCCGCTGGCGGCGAGCACCGTGCCCGTGTCGGCGGCGCGCATCCTGGGCAGCACGCCGAGTTCGCCGATCCTCAGCGAGATCTCGTGGTGCTCGGCCTCATAGCCGAAGGCGCCCGCCATGCCGCAACAGGTGCTGTCGAAGGTCTCGACGGCGATGCCGGGCACGGATTTGAGCGCGGCGACGCTGGCGCCGACGGCATTGAAGGCCTTCTGGTGGCAATGCCCGTGGAGCAGCACTTTCGCCGGCGCATCGCGGCCGGGCGCGAGCTTGAAACGGCCGGCGGCGCCCTCCTCCGCGACGAATTCCTCGAACAGCCTGGCGTGGGCGGCGAGCGCCTTCGCGTCCTCGCCCGGCAGGAGGCCCAGGAACTCGTCGCGCAGCGTGAAGAGGCACGAGGGCTCGAGCCCGACGATGGGCGTGCCGCGCCCGAGATGCGGCTTGAGCGCCGCGAGCAGGCGCCGCGCCTCGGCCTTGGCTTCCGCGACCAGGCCGGTCGCGAGGAAGGTGCGGCCGCAGCAGAGCGGGCGTCCGCCCTCGGGTGTCGCCTCGATCGGACGATAGCCGGCGCGGCGCAACACGCGCTCGGCCGCGCGCGCATTCTCCGGCTCGAACCAGCGATTGAAGGTGTCGACGAAGAGCACGACCTCGCGGCCCGAGCCCGCGGGCGCGCCCGCCCGGTAAGGCCGCGTGCTCCAGGCCGGCAGCTTGCGCCCGGCGCTGAAGCCGGTCACCCGCTCGCCGATCGACGCCAGCGCGGACACGCGGTTGCGCAGATTGAGGATCGGCGCGAGGCGTGACGCGACGGGCGCGTAGCGCGGGAGATAGGCGATCAGCCGCTCGCGCAGCGTAAGCGGGTGCGCCCTCCGGTACTGGTGCAGGAACTCGATCTTCATGCGCGCCATGTCGACGCCGGTCGGGCACTCGCGCTTGCAGCCCTTGCAGGACAGGCAGAGCGCCATGGTCTCCTTCATCGCCTCCGACGCGAGCGCATCGCGGCCGAGCTGGCCCGAGATCGCGAGCCTCAGCGTGTTGGCGCGGCCTCGCGTCAGGTGCTGCTCCTGCATCGTGGCGCGATAGGAGGGGCACATCACGCCGGCGTCGGCCTTGCGGCATTCGCCGTTGTTGTTGCACATCTCGATGGCGCCCGCGAAGCCGCCCCACGCCGACCAGTCGAGCGCCGTGTCGATCGCCTCGGTGCGGTAGTCCGGCTTGAAGCGGAACAGCGAGCGGTCGTCCATCCTGGCGGGACGCACGATCTTGCCGGGATTGAAGAGCCCGCCGGGATCGAAGCCGTCCTTCACCGCCTCGAAGGCGCGCACGAGGCGCGAGCCGAACATCGGTTCGTGGAACTCCGAGCGCGCGAGCCCGTCGCCGTGCTCGCCGGAATGCGAGCCCTTGTACTCCCGCACCATCGCGAACGCCTCCTCCGCGATGGCGCGCATCTTCTGGACCTCGACGTCCTGCTTGAGGTTCAGCACCGGCCGCACGTGCAGGCAGCCCACCGACGCATGCGCGTAGAAGGTGCCGTAGGTGCCGTACTTCTTGAAAATTCCGGTGAGCCGGTCGGTGTAGTCCGCGAGGTCGTCGAGCGAGACGGCGCAGTCCTCGATGAAGGAGATCGGCTTCCCGTCGCCCTTCATCGACATCATGATGTTGAGGCCCTGCTTGCGGACCTCCCAGACCGCACTCTGGAAGCCGGGATCGGTCGCCTCCACCACGCCGCCCGGAAATCCGAGATCGCCCATGAGCTCGACGAGGCGCCGCAGTCCGCGGTTGTTCACGTCGGCGTCGTCGCCCGCAAACTCCACCAGCAGCAGCGCATCGGGCTCGCCCTTGACGAAGCGGTCGACCACAGGCCGGAACATCGCGATCTCCCGGGCAAGCTCGATCATGGTCCGGTCCACCAGCTCGACCGCCGTGGGCCCCAGCGCGACGATCGCCTTGGTGGACGCCATCGCCTTGTAGAACGTCGGGAAATGGCAGACGCCCAGCACGCGATGCGCCGGGATCGGCTGCAGATCGAGCTCGATCTCGCTGAAGAAGGCGAGCGTGCCCTCGGATCCCACGAGCAGATGGGCCATGTTGTGGCCCTGGTCCGAGATCATGTCGATGTTGTAGCCGCCGACCCGGCGCAGCAGCTTCGGGAACCGGCGCTCGATCTCGTCCGCTTCGCGGTTGTGGAGTGCGCGCATGCTCCGGACGAGCTCGCGGTAGCGCTCGGGCATCGCGCTCTCGTCGAAATTTCCGGGCACCTCGCCCATGGCGACCTCGGTGCCGTCGGCGAGAATCGCATCGATCCCGCGCACGTTGTGCACCATGTTGCCGTAGCGGAGCGAACGGGCGCCGCAGCTGTTGTTGGCGACCATGCCGCCCAAGGTCGCGCGGTTGCCGGTCGAGACATCGACAGGGAAGAAAAGCTTGTCCGCCCGTAGCGTCTTGTTGAGCTGGTCCAGCACCAGGCCCGGCTGAACGCGCGCGCGCCGTTTCGCCTTGTCGACCGAGACCAGCTTGTTCATGTAGCGGGAGCAGTCGAGCACCAGCGCGCGGCCCACGGTCTGGCCGCATTGCGAGGTGCCGCCGCCGCGCGGCAGCACCGGGACCCCCATCTCACGGGCAATCGCGAGCGCGGCCGCGACGTCCTCCTTGTCGCGCGGCACCGCCACACCGAGGGGCTCGACTTGGTAGATCGAGGCATCGGTGCTGTAGCGGCCGCGGCTCGCAGCGTCGAACAGCACCTCGCCCTTGAGCACGGACCGGAGGCGCCGCTCGAGCGCGGGATCGCCCGGCGTGCCTCTCCCGACGCTGCTGATGCCGTCCGGCATGTCTATCTCTCGCCCGAAACCCGCGGCCATTTGGACGCGCGGGCGGCCAAAATGCAAGGCGGGCCGCCTTGCGGCACCCCTCGAATGCGGGCAAGGTGGGCTCGACGAGCGTCCGGAGGAGATCCCGCATGAGCGCGCGCAGCGGCCGGCATTTCCTGCAGATTCCGGGACCCACCAACGTGCCGGACCGGGTCTTGCGCGCCATCGACCGCGCCACCATCGATCATCGCGGTCCCGATTTCTTCGCGCTCGCCAAGACGGTGATCGCGGGCATGAAGCGCATCTTTCGCACGGAGGGGCCGGTCGCGGTCTATGGCGCCTCCGGCACCGGCGCCTGGGAGGCGGCGCTGGTCAACACGCTCTCGCCCGGCGACCGCGTGCTTGCCTTCGAGACCGGGCATTTTGCGACGCTCTGGAAGCAGCTCGCAGAGAGGCTCGGGATCGCTGTCGAGTTCGTCGCTGGCGATTGGCGCCGAGGCGTCGATCCCGCGGCGGTCGAAGCGCGGCTCGCCGCCGACAAAAGCCATGGCCTCAAGGCCGTGATGGTCGTCCACAACGAGACCTCGACGGGCGTGACGAGCCGCGTTCCCGAAGTGCGTGCGGCGATCGACCGGGCGAAGCACCCGGCGCTGCTGCTGGTCGACACGATCTCCTCGCTCGCCTCCATCGACTATCGCCACGACGCCTGGGGCATCGACGTGACCGTGGCGGGCTCGCAGAAGGGCCTGATGCTGCCCCCGGGTTTGAGCTTCAATGCGATCTCGAAGAAGGCCCTCGCCGCCCACAAGACGGCCAAGCTGCCGCGCTCCTACTGGGATTGGGACCCCATGATCGCCGCCAACGAGACCGGCGCCTTCCCCTATACGCCCGCGACCAACCTGCTCTACGGCCTCGACGCGGCGATCCACATGCTGGAGGAGGAGGGCCTCGAGGCCGTGTTCGCCCGCCACGACCGGCACGCCGAGGCGACGCGGCGCGCGGTGAAGCACTGGGGCCTCGAGGTGCTGGCGCTCGATCCGCGGGAATACTCGAGCTCGCTGACGGCGGTGATGATGCCCAAGGGCCACGACGCCGACGAGCTCCGCAAGGCGATCCTGGAGCGCTTCGACATGTCGCTCGGCGCCGGCCTCGGCAAGCTCAAGGGCACCGTGTTCCGCATCGGCCACCTCGGCGACTTCAACGACCTCATGCTGATGGGCACGCTCGCGGGCGTGGAGATGGGCCTCGCCGTCGCCGGCGTCCCGCACCAGCGAGGCGGCGCCCAGGCGGCCATGGACTATCTCGCGGGCAACGCGAGGGCGTGAGCCGTTACCGGATCTCGCTCAGGTACCACTCGACGAAGCGGCGCTCGTTCGCCTCCATCACGGAGAAGGGCCCCGGCTCGTAGAAACGCGAGTTCACGCCGCGCTGGTTGTCCTCGATGATCCGCTTGTCGGCGTCGCTGGTGATCCGCCAAAGCCAGGTGAGCTTGTCACGGTCGTAGTCGACGCCCTCGCGCGCGTCGCCGCGCACCAGCCAGATCACCTCCATCTCCGAGTGTTGCACCGTCCGCGGCACGAACCGGTAGACGATGCCGTGGTCGGGATAGGCGAGGAAGAAGCTCGCGGGTCCCACGTGGATGAAGGTCGAGCCGCCGTCGTAACCCTTGAAGGCGCCCATGAGCGGCGCCACCGGCTTGCCGTCGGCGCTGCCGGTGACCGCGCCCCTCAGCATGGCGTAGCGCACGCAGTAGGCGGCCTCCTCCCCCTTCTCGGCCGCGAGCGCCCAGTGATCGCGGTTCGGGATCGCGAGGCCGAGCGCCGCCGCGCGTGCGTCCATCTCCGCGTTGAGCTGGGAGATTTTGGCGCGCGGCTGCTCGTTCGCGTGGAGGCGGGCGTACTCGGGATGGGACGGCGCGCAGTGATAGCACTCGACGTAGTTCTCGACCGCGAGCTTCCAGTTGGCCTCGATCGGATAGGTCTCGCGGTGCGCCACCTTGGCGTCGGCCCAGCCGTAGGGCCCGTAGCCGCTGCGCAGGACCTCTTCGACCTTGGACAGCCCCAGCGGCCTCTCCGCGAAGGTCACGAAGATCAGGCCCTCGATGACCCGGAGCGGGATCTGCTTGAGGCCGTGCGCGCTCCTGTCGAAGGGCTCCGCCATGTGGCGGGCCGCGCGGAGCTTGCCGTCGATGCCGTAGGTCCAGGCGTGATAGGGACAGATCAGTACGCGGGTGTTGCCGGATCGCTCCCGGCAGACCCGCGAGCCGCGATGCCGGCAGACGTTGACCAGCGCGCGCAGCTCGCCATCCTCGCCGCGCACGACGATCGCGGATTCGTTGGCGATCTCCACCAGGAAGAAATCGCCGACATTCGGCACGCTGCTCACGTGACCGGCGCAGAGCCAATGCCGCAGCACCATCCGGTCGAGATCTCGCCGGAAGATGTCGGGATCGCTGTAGAAGGTCTGAGCGAGCGAGCGCTCGGCGGGCTGCTGCGCGATCAGTTCCGCGATGCCGCCGCTCATGGCCGGTGCTCTCATGACATGCCTCCCGGGCGGCCGATCGCGCCGCTCACGGACCCCTAATCTCGCGCAGCGCGGGACCGGAATCGAGCGGCATGTTACCGCAGCACCACGCCCAGCGCCTCCGCGCGGGCAACCAGCCGCCGGGCGCTCATATAGGTGGGGATTTCCACGATGAGGCCGTCGACATCGACCCGGTCGATGCCCTTGACGCGCGCGGCCTCGAAAGCGGCGATCATGGCGCGAGCGCGGCGGATCTCCTCGGCCGACGGCGTCATCGCCGCGTTGATCGCGGCGACATGGGCCGGGTTGACCGCGCTCTTGGCGCCGTAGCCCATGGCGCGCGCGAGCCGTGCGTCCGCCGCGCATCCCTCGACGTCGGCGAAGGTATAGGGACAGTCGACCGACACCACGCCCGCGGCGACGCACTCCACGTGGAGGCGCTGGCGAACATAGGCCAGCTCCTGCGCGCCGCGCGTGCGGGGCGCGCCCAGGTCGGCGGCCATGTCCTCGGTCGATCCCAGCACCGCCGTGACGCGCGGGCTTGCGGTCGCGATGGCGAAGGCCTGGATTAGACCGCGAGCGGATTCGATGTTGGGCACGAGCTCCGTGCTGCCGGAGGGGATGCCGTTGGCGTACTCCTCGGAGAGGACGGCTTCGGCGAGCGCCACGACCTGACGCCGCTCCGCCACCTTCGACATGAGCACGATGTCGGGTCGGCCGCGCATGACCGCCGCCAAGTCGACCCGTCCCTCCGTCTCCAGCGGATTGACGCGCACGCCCGCGAGGACGCCCGCCGACCGCCAGGCCGCATAGATCTCCGGCGCCATGGCGCGCGCCTCGGGGCGGCGCTCCGGCGGCGTGAAATCCTCGAGCTCCTGGATCAGCACGTCGGCGCCGGCCGCAGGCGCCGCCAGCAGCTGCGCCCGCTCGGCACCCGGAAGGAAGAGCCAGCACCGGCGCAGCGCCGGCGGACGACGGGCTCGTTCAACGGGTGAGATCATGGGCTATCCTGGCCTGCGGCAGGCGGGTCGGCAACCGCTGGAAGGAAGGTGCGCATGACGGTGTCCAGGGCGACGGAACTCGGCGAGCGGCTGGCGGCGGTCTGGGCGGGCGGCCCACCCATCGCGACGCTTCCCTCGGAGCTGGTGCCGGCGAGCGCCGAGGAGGCCTATGCCGCGCAGACAGCGCTGGCCGCGCGGCTCATCCCGACCTTCGGCCCGATCGTCGGCTTTAAAGTTGGCGCGCCGAGCCCGACCGCCGAGCCTGCGGCGGCCCCGCTCCTGGCCGATCTCGTCCGGCCCTCGCCCGCCCATTTCGGCAGTCCGCGGCTCCGGCTCTTCGGCATCGAGGCGGAGGTCGCCTTCCGCTTCGGCCGCACACTACTGCCTCGGCCCGAGCCCTATGGCGAATCGGAGGTGAGCGCCGCGATCGAGACGATCCATCCCGCGATCGAGCTGGTTGAGACCCGGTTTGAGCGTTGGCAGGGGCCGCCGGGCCTCGCCAAGCTCGCCGACATCGGCAGCAACGGCGGGTTCTGCTTCGGGCCGGGATCGCGGGACTGGCGGTCGCTCGATCTCGCGCGACCCAGGGTTGCTCTGGAGATCGACGGCAAATTGATCGCCGAGCGGGTCGGCGGCAACACGGCAGGCCATCCCACGCGGACCCTGGTCTGGCTCGTTAACCATACCGGACGGCTCGGCCGCGGGATCCTGGCCGGTGACATCGTCACCACCGGCAGCCACACGGGCATCGTTTTTGCTGGACAGGGTTCGCGAGTCGTCGCCCGAGTCGCGAGTTTGGGCGAAGCAAAACTCATTCTATCAGAGGTTTAGGGCCCCAAATTCGTAAATCCGTTCAAGGGACTCGCGAAACCACTGGTTTGCTAACCAATTCTTAATTATACGCTATTAATGAGAGCGTGCCGGATTGCGGGAAGCATTCGGCTGACGCGGCCCCAGGGGAGCGGGTCCCCCTTGTGCATGTGGGTCCGATCTCCGCGTTGCGGGTGGCAGCGGGGCTCCGATGGTGCGATGTCGGCGGATGATCCTCGTCCGGCGACCGAATCGGACCATCGACACCGTGCGTATGGGTGGGGCGTGGCCGCTACGTCGGGGACCGATGAGGCCACACGCCACGGGGAGCGGATTTGCAGGCAGTGAGACGCCAGGTCGTCACGATCGTCGATGATCGCATCACGAATCTGAAGATTCTTGAGCGCCTCGCCCGATCGCTCGCCGACGAGATCGTGGTGCGGACCTTCGACAATCCGCTCTCGGCGCTCGCGTCGGCGGCCGAGGAAGAGCCGGATCTCGTAATCACCGATTTCAAAATGCCGGAGCTCGACGGCGCGGAGTTCATTCGCCGCTTCCGCGCGATCGAAAGCTGCGTGGATGTCCCCGTGATGGTGATCACCGCCTACGAGGACAAGGACCTGCGTTATCGCGCGCTCGAGGCGGGCGCCACCGACTACCTGCTGAGCCCGGTCGACCACCACGAGTTCCGCGTGCGCTCGCGCAACCTGTTGACGCTGCGGCGCCAGCAGCTGTTGCTGAAGCAGCGCGCGACCTCGCTCGAGGAGCGCATGATCGAGGAGGAGCGCCGGCACCAGGACGAGCTCCGCCACAGCCATGAGTTGCTGCTGCGCGTGATCGACGCGATCCCGATGGCGGTGAGCGCGACCGATGCCGCCGGACGCTACGTCTTCGCGAACGAGTACTTCGCGCGCGCCCACAGCCGGCCGGTGCAGGCCATCATCGGCCGCGCGCCGAGCGAGCTGCGGCCCGGGCCCGAGGCCGATCACGCGGCCGCGCTGGACCGCAGGCTGATCGCTGGCGACGCGACGCCGGCGCCCTTCGAGACGCCGATCCGCGACATCAACGGCGAGGAGCGCGTGCTGCTCACCGAGAAGGCGGTGCTGGACGACGATGTCGGCCGGCCGATGCTGGTGGTGACAGTCTCGCTCGACATCACCGACCGCAAACGGGCGGAGCTCGCTGTGCTCGGAGCCAAGGAGGATGCGGAGCTCGCCAACCACAGCAAGACCGAGTTCCTGGCGAACATGAGCCACGAACTCCGGACGCCGCTCAACGCCATCATCGGCTTCTCGCAGCTTATGGCGGACGAGGTCCTGGGTCCGCTCGGCAACGCCAAGTATTCCGGCTACGCGCGCGACATCTGCAACAGCGCCGAGCATCTGCTCGGCATCATCAACGACATTCTCGACGTGTCCAAGCTCGAGGCGGGCAAGCTCGAGCTCGAGGAAGAGTTGGTCGACGTCGCCGCCGTGGCGCGCAACCTCCTGCATTTCGTCGCCGACCGCGCCCGCGCGCTCGACGTCACCATCGACACAGAGATCCACGACGCCTTGCCGCGCCTGCGCGCCGACCAGCGCAAACTCAAGCAGATCCTGCTCAATCTGGTCACGAATGCGCTCAAGTTCAGCCATCCCGGCGGTCGGGTGATGCTGCGCGGGAGGCTCGACGTCACGGGCGCCATCAGGATCGAGGTGATCGACAACGGGATCGGCATGGACGACGCCGAGATCGCCACGGCGATCACCCGTTTCGGCCAGGTCGCCAGCACCTGGAACCGCAAGCACGCCGGCACCGGGCTCGGCCTGCCGCTCGCCATCGGGCTGGTCGAGCTCCACGGCGGCAAGCTCGAGATCAAGAGCCGGAAAGGCGAGGGCACCACGGTTTCGGTGACTTTCCCGGCCAAGCGCTCGGTTTCGGCCGAGACGGCCCGCGCGGCGGAGCAGCGCGCTTCCGACCCCGCCACCACGCCCTGAGCGCGCCCTCGCCATCGATCAAAGGGGCCATCGAGCCGTGATCGAGCACCGGAAGCAATCGGCCCCCGAGCCGCTCGATCCGGCGCTGCGCAGGCGGAGCGTGCTGGTCGTTCTCGGCGTCGCCGTGGTGGCGATCGCCTCGCCGGCGCAGCTCTCTTTCCTGCTGTGGGGCCAGCATCAGGCCCCGTTTTTCCCGCTCGCCGGATTCCCGCTGATCGCCGCCCTGCTGCTCGGCAGTATCGCCTGCGGCATCGCGGCGCTTTGGCGCGGCCTCGACGCGATCGCGCGCGACTTCTCCCTCCGCGAGGACAGCGAGCACGAGCAGATCGTCATCCGGGTGATCTTCGGCAGCATCGTCTTCGACTACGCGATGGCGGCGCTCAGCCTCAACCTCGGCGACGCAGACATCGCGACCGGCTCGCTCACCATGGGCATCGGCGTGGTGGTGGGCTGGCTCATCCTGCTGCACCTGATCATGAGCCCGGGCCGGTCGCTCTGGCGCCGGCAGCTCGCCATGCTGGTCGATCTCGGGTTTTTCTCGATCTACCTGCATTTCGGCGGCGGATCGGCGGCCGCCTGGTTCGGCGTCTATCTCTGGCTCGGCATCGGCTACGGGCTGCGTTACGGCCTCAAGGCCCTGTTCCAGTCGACCGCGATGGCCTTCGTCGGCTTCGCCATCGTGGTGGCGACGACGCCCTTCTGGTACGACCGCTTGCCGCTCTCGCTCGGCCTGCTGTTCGCGCTCCTTGTCCTTCCCGCCTATCTCACCGCCCTGATTCGCAACTTGACCGAGGCAAAGGCACAGGCCGACGCGGCGAACGCCGCCAAAAGCCGGTTCCTCGCGATCATGAGCCATGAGCTCCGTACGCCACTCAATGCCATGATCGGCATGGACGCGATCCTCCGCCGCACGCGCCTCGACGCGCGCCAGCGCGACATGCTCGCAACCATGAATTCCTCGGCACGGGCGCTGCTTGCGCTCATCAACGATATCCTCGACATCTCCAAGATCGAGGCGGGCAAGTTCGCGCCCACCATCGAGCCGTTCGACATCCACGCGGTCCTCAACGGCACGCTCGCCATGCTGCGGCCGCAGGCCGCCGCCAAGGATCTGAAACTCGATTGCCGGATCGATCCGGACCTGCCCTATGCGCTCAAGGGCTGGCCGCACCAGCTGCGGCAGATCGTCACCAACCTGGTGGCGAACGCGATCAAGTTCACGGACAAGGGCAGGATCTCCGTCACGGTCGACGCGCTCGGCATCGACGACCGCCAGGCGAGCCTGCGGCTCGCCGTGCGCGACGAAGGGATCGGCGTACCGGAGGAGGCACAGAGCCGCATCTTCGAGCTCTTCACCCAGGCCGACGGCGCGGTGACCCGGCGCTACGGCGGCACCGGCCTCGGCCTCGCCATCGTGAAGCAGCTGGTGGAGCTCATGGGCGGCACGGTCTCGCTCGCGAGCGCGCCCGGCAAGGGCAGCACCTTCACCATCGATCTCGCCTTCCTGCGCGAGCCGGAGCCTGCTGCCGAAAGCATCGATCTTCACGGCCGACTGGTGCTGGCGGTGACCGACGACGCCGCGCTCTCGACCTGGCTGCACCAGCGGATCGAGGGTTGGCACGGCACGCTTCGTAACTTCAAGGACGTGGCCGCGGCCGCGCAATTCATCGAGACACGCCCCGCGGACGATGGTCGCTCGATTTTGTTCGTCGATGCCCGGCGCGACCCCGTCGACGCGCTCAGCGTCGCTTCGCGCGTGGGCGGCAGCGGGCTCGAGCCGCTCGTGCTGCTGCTGGCGGACGCGAGCCACATTGATTCGCTAGCAAGCCTCGCGGGCGCGCGGGTGAGCGCGCTCCTGCGCGAGCCGCTCGACGAAACCCGGCTCAAGCGTGCGCTCCACGCCTTGCCCGCGCCCGAGACGGATGCGCCGGCGATCGAGGGCGAGGAGGAGCGGAAGTCCGGCGAGATCACGCTCGCGCGCCGTCCGCTCAAGATCCTGCTGGCGGAGGACAATCAGGCGAACCGGATGATCATCCAGCGCATCCTTGAGCTCGCGGGGCACGCCTGCATCACCGCCAACGACGGCGAGGAAGCGCTGCAGATTCTGGATCAGCCTGGCATCGACCTCGTGCTCATGGACATCAACATGCCCGAGCTCAGCGGCTACGAGGCCGCGAAGCTCTACCGCATGGCGCATCTCGACGAGCCGCGCCTGCCGATCCTGGCGCTCACCGCCGACGCCACCAGCCAGACCGAGCGGCTCTGCCGCGAGGCCGGCATGGACGGCGTGTTGACGAAGCCGATCGAGGCCTCGCACCTGCTGGCGACCATCGATTCGCTCAGCGAGCGCGGCACCGCCGACACGCTCGGTGCCGAGCCCGGCCCCGGCGTCGTGACCCCGATCGCCCAGCATCCCCGCTACGGTGTCGACAGCGGCGCGGTGCTGGACGAGGCGGCGGTGGAGGCGCTCAAGGCACTGGGCGCCGGCAGCGACTTCTTCAACGACGTGATCGAGAATTTCCGCTCGGACGTGCGCGAGATCTTGGACGACATGGCGCGTGCCACCGCCAAGCGCGACCTACGCGCTTTCCGCGACCATGCGCACTCGCTCCGCAGCAGCGCCGCCCACATCGGCGCGGTCCGCTTCTACCGGACGCTGTTCGCGCTCCGCGACCTGACCGCTCAGCAGCTCGAGAAGGAAGGCGCGGCGCTGCTCGATAAGCTCCGCGGCGAATACACCAAGCTCGATGCGGCGCTCCGGCAGAAGGTCCAAGACGCGCGGCGCGGCTAGTTCAGCCAGCCGCGCCGTCCTTCTCTTCCCCCTCAATCGTAATTGCGATCGGCCTACTCGGCCGCAGTGCGATCCCGCCGGCGGTCCTGCGCCGTGACCAGCCGGGACATCTTGCGAAGATCCGCCTCGGAGAGCTCGAGTGCGGTGTCGACCCAGGTGACCGCTATGTCCATGAGCTCGTCGATCTTCAGGGGATTGACGCGGTCGCGCGCGCGATAGATCGCGCGATGCGCCGCGTGTCGGCGCCCACTCCGTCCGATGAACTCGTAGAGCGCCTCGGTTCCGTGGCCGTCGTCGGCAAGTACATCGACCACGCCCATGTCGAAGAGTTCGGCAGCCGTGTAGATACGGCCGCTGGTGATCATGCGCTCGGCATGGGCGGGCGCGATCCGCCGCACGAGATAGCTGTAGGCGCCCATGCCAGGAAAAAGGTTGAACAAGATCTCGGGCAGGCCGAACTTGGCGCTGCGCTCCGCCACGATTAGGTTTGACGAGAGCGCCGCCTCGAAGCCGCCGCCGAGCGCGTCGCCGCGGACGAGCGCTACCGTGATCAGCGGCAGGTTCAGGTTGGTGGCGTTCGAATACCCCTCCTCGACCACCGCCCGCGCGTAGCGCATCAGGGACTCGCGGTCACGGCGACGGATCAAGGTCGCGAAGAGGTCGAGATCGCCGCCGAGGTTCCACACGCCCGGCATCCGCGAGTCCCAGACGATATACTTCACGGGTGCGTTACCGCCGCCCGCCGCGAATAGTGTGCGCACCATGTCCTGCATGCGCCCGATGTCGCGCAGGATCGCCTGGGTGAAGCTCGGCCGGCCCAGGAAATTGAAGTACGCAAAGAGCACCCCTTCGCTCCCGTCGAAGACGGCTTCCATCTCCTCGAAGGGAATGGCGCGCAGCCGCGCTTCTACCGTCGCGGCCGTGATGACCTCGCCGCGCGCGGACGGCGCGGTGTCGGCACGGTTCTGCGTAATGTTCGGCAATGGCACGCTCGTGCGGCCAAGCTCAACGAGCTGGATCTGAGCACTCATAGGACCATTCCCCTTAACCCTGGCGAGGCGCTTCGCCTTCGGCGCCCCGGGAATTTTTCAGCTGCGATCCTCTCTCCCTTAAGCATGAAAACAGTAAAGCATTTGAGAGGTTCTCTTCTAGCAATATTTTATTAACTACCTTGCAGACGCCGGAAATGATTAAGGAATCTTACCCATACCACTAATCGCGGGTCAGAGTTCGCCAACTACTATGAAAAGCGTTTATCTGATACAACCGATGCGCACATTCATACTGCTGTTCCAGGACGTTCTGTGACAGCCTTATCCTATCGGGTTAGGATTTCACTCCTCGATTCCGCGGCCCGGAGTTTTTCGGTCGCGGTGTGACGCAATTGCGTCGGAACGCCGCTCTCTCTACACCTCCAATCCACCCGACGCTCACTCGCGACTCCCGGAATGACCACACCCTCGAGCTTGCGCAGCGCCCTCGACCCTCGGTCCGTCGCCGTGATCGGCGCCTCGGAGAATCCAAACAAGATCGGCGGCCGCCCGATCCACTATCTCGGACGGTTCGGGTTCCGGGGCGCGATCTACCCGATCAACCCGACCCGCGCCGAGGTGCAAGGGCACAAGAGCTACCCCGATCTCGCGAGCCTGCCCGCGGCGCCCGAGCTCGTGGTCGTCGCGGTGCCCGGACAGGCCGCGGTGGAGGCCGTCACGGCCTGCGCCGAGCGCGGCGTCAAGATTGCGGTCGTCATGGCCTCGGGCTTCGGCGAAACCGGGCCCGAGGGCCGCGCTCAGGAACGTGCCATGGTCGAGCGCGCCCGCGCCGCCGGCATGCGGCTCGTCGGCCCCAACACCCAGGGCCTCGCCAATTTCGGCACCGGCGCGATCGCGAATTTCTCCACCATGTTCCTGGAATCGCCGCCGCAGGATGGCCCGGTCGCCATCGTGAGCCAGAGTGGCGCGATGAGCGTGGTGCCCTACGGACTCCTGCGCGGCCGCGGCATCGGCGTGCGCCACACCCATGCCACCGGCAACGACGCCGACGTGACCGCACCTCAACTCGCCCGCGCCGTGCTGGAGGATTCCGAGGTCCGGCTGCTGCTGCTCTACCTCGAATCGATCGCAGATGCCTCGGCGTTGGCGGACGTCGCCGAGACCGCACGCGAGCGCGAGATACCGGTGGTCGCGCTCAAGGCCGGCCGCACGCCCGCCGGCCAGCAGGCCGCGCGCTCTCACACCGGCGCGCTCGCCAACGAGGATCGCGTGGTCGATGCCTTCTTTCGCCAGCACGGCATCTGGCGCGCGAGGGACGTGTCCGATCTCGTGAACGCCGCCGAGCTCTACCTCAAGGGCTGGCGGCCCGAGGGGCGGCGCCTCGTCGCCATGAGCAACTCGGGCGCCTCCTGTGTCATGACGGCCGACATCGCAGCCGATCTCGGGATGCCGCTCGCGCCCTTGTCCGATGTGACCCAGCGCGAGCTGCGCGGCGTGCTGCCCGGCTTCGCTACGGTGAAGAACCCGATCGACGTCACGGCGGCTCTACTGGCCAACAATCACCTCCTGGGGGCGATCCTCCCGATCGTGGGACGCGACCCCGCCGTCGACCTCGCGATGGTCTCGATCCCCGTGGCGGGCGTCGGCTACGACATCGAGGCCTTTGCTCGCGACACCGCAGACTTCTCGCGCGCCACCGGCAAGCCGGTCGCGGTGATGGTCCCGCAGCCGAGTGTCGCGGCACCCTTCCGCGCTGCCGGGGTACCGACCTTTGCCGACGAGACGGAAGCGATCGGCGCCCTCGACCAGCTCGCGGAGCATTGGGCCTTGCTCCGGCGCCCGCGTCCCGTCAAGCCGCCTCCAGCCCGCGTGGCGGTACCCGAGGGCTCCATGCGGTTCCTCAACGAGGCCGAAAGCCTGGCCCTTCTGGCCGAGCACGGCATCCCCGTGGTGCCCCATCGCCTCTGCCGGAGCAGGGCCGAGGCGCGCGAGGCCTTTCGCGCGCTCGGGCCCAGGGTTGCGGTCAAGTCATGCTCGGCCGAGGTGCCGCACAAGAGCGAGCACGGGCTGGTGGCGCTAGGCGTCGCGAGCGAGGCGGCGGCGGCGGCGGCGTTCGACGAGCAATGGCGCAGGCTCGGTGAGCTCGGCGTCGCGCGCGACGGCGTGATCGTGGCGGCGATGGCGAGCGCAGTTCGCGAATGCGCCCTCGGCGCGCGGCTCGATCCGGTGTTCGGACCGGTGGTGATGGTGGGCGACGGCGGGAAATACGTGGAGACAATGCCGGACGTCGCGGTCCTGCTGCCGCCATTCTCGTGCGAAGACGTGCTCGAGGCACTTCAGCGCCTGCGCATCGCACCGCTCTTTGCGGGCGTGCGCGGCGAGCCGCCGCTCGACGCCGAGGCACTCGCCGACGCCGCGCTCAAGCTCGGCACCCTCATCGCGTCCGCCGAGGGCCGCATCGCCTCGATCGACCTCAACCCCGTGATGGTCGGCGCGCGCGGCGCCGGAATCGTCGTGGCGGACGCGCTGGTGGAGCGGGCGTAGCTAAACGGTTCCCACCGGCGTCGCGGGCGAGCCGACGGCACCGGGCAGCCGGAGCGGCGGCGCCGTCAGGAGGAAACGGTTGCGGCCGTGGGCGCGGAGCCAGTCCGCCAGCTCGGTCAGGTACCAGATCTCGCCGAGGTTGACGCCCAGCTTGAAGAGGCAGTGCTCATGGATCGGGAGCGAGGCGCAGTGGTCCGCCTCGCAAGGCCGCGCAGGCACGGCCTCCACGGCGTAGTTGTCGGCGATCAGCGCGACGAGTCCGCTCTTGGTGATCCAGTTGAGGAGCCGCCGGTCGCGGCCGTCGAGCGCGGCGCAGCTCTCGTGCAGTCGCTTCTCGTCGGGGTCCTTCTTCATCTCGAGAATCATCTGGGCGAAGCCGGTGCGCAGACAGACCATGTCGCCTTCCTCGATGACGACCTTGTCCTTTGCCATCACCACCATCAGGTCGTCGTAGCCCACGAGCTTGCGCTCCCGGCCGTAGTGCGCCTCAAGATCGATCATCACGGCGCGGCCCTGGATGCAGGAGGTGGCCATGTTCTCGACGCCGAGTGCCCGCGCGCCCGGCGCCGCCGTCACCGCGGTCTCCTTGCCGCCGCGGTAATCGATCGGGCCCACGATGTGCTCGCCGGCGCGATAGCCGTTGTAATAGACCATCTCCGGCTCGCCATCGCCGTCGGCGTCGAACATCTGCCCGACGTGGGCGAGGCTGTCCCATTGCGTCGAGTATTGCAGGTGCATGAAGACCGCGTCGTCGGACACCACGTCGGTCCACTTGGCATCGAGGCGGCGCATCGGAAAGTTCATGTTGGGCCGGCCCTCGCGCACCGTCGGCTGCAGCTTCGGCGGATGCCGGCGCGGATTGAGCTTGTTGCCGCCGGGGTAATCGAGCGGCAGCGACAGACAGAAGGTGCGGCCCTCCTTCACTTCCGCGACGCCCTCGAGCACTTTCTTGGGGGTCAGCAGGTTGAGGCGGCCGCGCTGATCGTCGGGGCCGAAATCTCCCCAGGTCGATCCCGGCGGACGGCGTTTCCAGCGGGGATTGGGGCTCATCGGGACTCCTCTCTTGCACGACGGTCATCTACTTTGCCGAGCGCGCGCCGCAGACGCCAGGGGCGTCTCACGCAGACGTGACCTCCGCGCCGAATCGAGCGGTCCCGCAAATCACCTACGGATTTTCTGGCGCGGACGCCCGTCGCGTGTATCCTCCTTCCGATCATCGCCGATAAAGAAGAGGAGGCAAGAAGATGGACGGCTTTGAGCGGACTTACGTGCAAAGTCTGGGCCCCAAGAGCAAATACTCGCGACGTGACTTTGTCGCGACCGGCATCACCGCAGGCTTCGCGCTGGCGGTGCAACCGGTGCAAGCACAGACGGTGATCACTACCGACACCAATGGCCTGACAGCAGGCCCGGTCGAGATCCCCGTCAGCGACGGCACCATCCCGGGCTACTACGCGCGGCCAGACGGGAAGGGACCCTATCCGACGATCCTGGTCATCCACGAGATCTGGGGCGTTCACGAATACATCCAGGACATCTGCCGACGCCTCGCCAAGGTTGGCTACTTCGCGGTCGCACCGGAGCTCTCCGCCAGGCAGGGCGACCCCCGGAAATTCACCGACAACTCGATGATCATGCAGCAGATCATCAACAAGATACCGGACGCCGAGGTCGTCTCGGACCTGGACGCGACGGTCGCCTGGGCGCGCAAGGACAAGACCGCCAACACCGTGAAGCTGGGCGTCACCGGCTTCTGTTGGGGTGGGCGACAGGTTTGGATGTACGCTTTCCACAATCCGAGACTCAAAGCGGCCGTGTCGTGGTACGGCTTCCTCACCCACCCCGACAGCCCGATCACGCCCAAGGGTCCGCTCGACCTCGCCGCCACGCTCAAGGTGCCGGTGCTCGGCCTCTACGGCGGGGCCGACCCCAACAACCCCGAGCCCGTGGTTCGGGAGATGGAAGCGAAGCTCAAGGAAGCGCACAAGCAGTGCGAGTTCGTGATCTACCCCGATGCGCCGCACGGCTTCTTCGCCGATTACCGGCCGAGCTATCGGCCGGAGCCGGCCAAGGACGGCTGGGACCGCATGCTCGCCTGGTTCAAGAAGCACGGCGTGGTCTAGCCGCGCGCTCCTCGTCCGGGGCCGTAGGGCTGTTGGCGGCTTAGTGCGCCCGTGCCCGCGCTCGGGCGGGCTGCGGCGCGCGCTTCTCGGCGCGGGTATCCTCGTCGAAAAGCTCGGCGAGCCGCTCCAGCATGGTGCCGCCGAGCTGCTCGGCGTCCACGATGGTGACGGCGCGCCGGTAATAGCGAGTGACGTCGTGGCCGATGCCGATCGCAGTGAGCTCGATCGGCGAATACTTCTCGATCTCGTCGATCACTTGGCGCAGGTGCTTCTCGAGGTAGTTGCCCGGATTGACCGAGAGCGTGGAATCGTCGACCGGTGCGCCATCGGAGATCACCATCAGGATGCGCCGCTGCTCGCTGCGGGCGATCAGGCGGTTGTGCGCCCACAGCAGCGCCTCGCCGTCGATGTTCTCCTTGAGGATACCCTCGCGCAGCATGAGGCCCAGACTCCGCCGCGCGCGGCGCCAGGGCGCGTCGGCCGGCTTGTAGACGATGTGGCGGAGATCGTTGAGCCGGCCGGGATTGGGCGACTTCCCCGCGCCAATCCATTGCTCGCGCGACTGCCCACCCTTCCAGGCGCGGGTGGTGAAACCGAGGATCTCCACCTTGACGCCGCAGCGCTCGAGCGTGCGGGCGAGGATATCGGCGCTCATAGCGGCGACCGTGATCGGCCGTCCGCGCATGGAGCCGGAATTGTCGATCAGCAGCGCCACAACCGTGTCGCGGAAATCGGTCTCCTTCTCGCGCTTGTACGAGAGCGGATAGACCGGATTGGTGACGATGCGCGAGAGACGCGCCGCGTCGAGGATGCCTTCCTCGAGGTCGAACTCCCAGGCGCGGGTCTGCTTGGCGAGCAGCCGACGCTGCAGCCGGTTGGCGAGCCGCGCGATCACGCTCTGCAGATGCGCGAGCTGCTGATCGAGCAGGCTCCTCAGCCGCGTCAGCTCCTCGGGGTCGCAGAGGTCCTCGGCGTTGGTGGTCTCGTCGAACTGCGTCGTGAAGGCCCGATAGGCTGTGGGATCGTCGCCGGCGTTGCTGTTGCGCGGGAGAATCCCCGGCCGGCCCGGGCGCCCGGGATCCTCGTCGCCCGCGCCCGGCATGAGCTCGCCGCTCATCTCCTCGGCGCCGGCGGGGTCGCTGTCCTCCTGCTTGCTTTCGGGGATGCCCGATTCGAGCGCGCTCTGCGCGCCCGCGACCGAGCCCTCGCCGGATTCGTTCTGGCTCTCGGCGTCCCCGGTCTCCTCGCCCTCGCCTTCCTTGTCGTCGCTCTCGCTGGAGACCTCGGCATCGCCCAGGTCGAGATCGAGATCCTTGATCAGCTTGCGCGCGGCCTTGCCGTAGGCGTCCTGATCCTCGACCACCCTGTCGAGATCGCGAATGTCACGGCCGATCTTGCCTTCGAGGAAGGGCCGCCACAGATCGACCAGCCGCTGGGCAGCGGGCGGCGGCGGCGCACCCGTCAGCTCCTCGCGGGTCAGGAGCCGGATCGCCTCTGCGAGCGTGCTGTCGCTCCGCTCGGTGAGGCGGTCGTAGCCTTGGCGGCGGTACCGCTGGTCCAGCATGGCCGCGAGATTGGCGGCGACCCCGCTCATGCGCCGGGCGCCCAGCGCCTCGACCCGCGCCTGCTCGACTCCCTCGAAGATCGCGCGCGCCATCTCGTTCTGCGGCAGGCGCTTGGCATGGAGCTGCGCATCGTGATAGCGGAGCCGGAGCGCGAGCGCGTCGGCGGCACCGCGCACCAGCGAAGCCTCGTGCTGCGAGAGGTCGCGCGGCGGCATCGGCAGCCGCGCGCGCGGGCCCGCGAGTCCCGGCGGCTCTGGCCCATAGCTTACGGTCACGTCGTCGCGCTCCGCGATCGCACGAAGCGCCGCCGTGGTGGAGCGCTTGAAGTTCTCGACCGGCGAGGCTGGCTCGGCCATGCGTGTCAGCCCGGGCTCAGACCAGCGTCGCCTGCACCCCGGTCTCCTTGAGCTCGGTGCCGAAGCAGCGCTGGTAGTACTCGGCCACCGTCGAGCGCTCGAGCTCGTCGCACTTGTTCAAGAAGGTGAGCCGGAAAGCGAAGGCGAGGTCGCTGAAGATCCGCGCATTCTCCGCCCAGGTGATCACCGTTCGCGGCGACATCACGGTGGAGATGTCGCCGTTGATGAAGCCGGAGCGCGTGAGATCGGCGAGCGCCACCATGGCGCTGATGGTGCGCCGTCCCTCCTCCGTGTCCCAGCTCGGCGCCTTTGCCAGCACGATCTCCACCTCGGCGTCGTGCGGCAGGTAGTTGAGCGTCGCCACGATGTTCCAGCGGTCCATCTGGCCCTGGTTGATCTGCTGCGTCCCGTGATAGAGGCCGCTGGTGTCGCCAAGGCCGACGGTGTTGGCGGTCGCGAACAGCCGGAACGCCGGGTGCGGACGTATCACGCGGTTCTGGTCGAGCAGCGTGAGCTTGCCCTCGACCTCGAGGACGCGCTGGATCACGAACATCACGTCGGGCCGGCCGGCGTCGTACTCGTCGAAGCAGAGTGCCGTCGGGTGCTGCAGCGCCCAGGGCAGTAAGCCTTCGCGGAATTCGGTCACCTGCTTGCCGTCGCGCAGCACGATCGCGTCTTTGCCGACGAGGTCGATGCGGCTGATGTGGCTGTCGAGGTTGACGCGGATGCAGGGCCAGTTGAGGCGCGACGCCACCTGCTCGATGTGGGTCGACTTGCCGGTGCCATGATAGCCCTGGATCATGACGCGCCGGTTGTAGGCAAAGCCCGCGAGGATCGCGAGCGTGGTATCGCGATCGAAGCGATAGGCCTCGTCGAGGTCGGGAACGTGCTCGCTCCCGCGGCTGAATGCCGGCACCTGGAGATCACTGTCGATGCCGAAGGTCTGCCGAACCGACACGGTGATGTCGGGCCGATCGAGCGGTTGACCCGCCGATCCGTTTGAGGTCTGAGCCGAAGTCATCGGAATGCACGGGTCCTTGCGTAGAGAGGAATGGGTTTGGGGCTGAAGGTCCGCCGCCCCCGGCGAATCTCAAAGTCCGGGAAAGTAGCTGGTTTTCAAGGTGGAATAGGCTTGGTTGACGACCTTCAATTTCTCTTCTGCCGTTTTGTCCCCGCCGTGGGAGTCGGGGTGGTGGCGCTTGACGAGTTCCTTGTAGCGCGACTTGAGCGCCGACAGTGTCAACGGAAGCTCGAGCCCGAACACCGCGAGCGCCTTTTCCTGAGGCGTGCGCGGCCGCGCCCGCTCGCGCGGACGCTCGGCCGTCTCCTCGGGATCGAGGAGACCGTAGTCTTCCCAGCGCAGCCGATATCGCCCGCCGATGCGGCTGCCAAGCGGCCAAGTCGGCCGCTGCCAGACCGTGTCGGAGCGGATCTCCGCCTCGATCTCGGCCTCGCTCATGCCCGCGTAGTAATTCCAGGCGGCGTTATAGGCCCGCACGTGGTCGAGGCAGAACCAATAGAAGGCGTTCAGCTCCGACTTCGAGCGCGGCGCCCGGAAATCTCCGTGGCCCGAGCAGCCCGGATGGTCGCACGGCCGCAAAGGCGGAACCGCTCCAGGCGCGAAGGCTGATTCGATGGCCATACGGCGCATTGCAGCAGTATGAGGAGGGCGCCGAGGCAAGACAAGCGGGGCAGTACAGGCCTGCATTTCCTGCATTTTACGAGGGCGGCAGCTTGACAGGCCGAGGCCTTCGGCCGAGCCTCGCGCTCGTCTGACCGGGGCTCGAATGATGCTGATGGCACACCGAATTCGCGAAAAACTAGGGGCTGCGTTCAATCCCCAACGGCTCGATATCGTGGACGAATCCCACCGCCATGCCGGCCACGCTGGCGCACGGCCTGGCGGCGAAACACATTTCCGCGTGGAGATCGTGTCCTCGGCCTTCGAGGGCAAGAGCCGGCTCGAGCGCCAGCGCCTGGTCTATGCCGCGCTCAAGGACGAGATGGCGGGACGGATACACGCCTTGAGCTTGGTGACCCGTGCCCCCGGCGAGTACCCCTAATACCCCGGTCCGCATTCGACCCTATGCAGGCGCCGACCTCGACGAGCTCATCGCACTGTTCCGGAACTCGGTGCGGAAGGTGGCGCGGCGCGATTACACGGACGAGCAACTGCGCGCCTGGGCACCCGATGAGATCGATCGCGACGCATGGGCGCTGCGGCTGGCCGCTGCCAGCACCTGGGTCGCCGCTCTGAGCGACCGCGCCGCAGGATTCATCAGCCTCGAGCCCGAAGGTCACCTCGACCTGCTCTACGCCGATCCCGACTTCCGGGGCCGCGGCATCGCGAGCGCTCTCCTACACCGGCTCGAGACTTCCGCGAGGGCCACGGGCCTCAGCCGCCTATCGACGGACGCCAGCATCACCGCCCGGCCATTCTTCGAGCGGCGCGGCTTCCGTCTGATCGAGGCGAGATCTGTAGTCCGTAACGGCGTGGCGCTGGCGACGCATCGGATGGAGCGGACGCTCGTTTGAGGCTCCGTGCCGAGACATTCCGACGGTGCGCAACCTGTAATTGTCTCTCGGGAAAATACTCTCTATCTGATTGCACTCAGTTCAGCACTGCCATAAAGTGTGGGGCATGCGACGAAATGGCATCCGCAACAACGGTCACAACGGCTTAAAGCCGCACGTGACGGAATCTCCGCCCTCGACGCTGCGCAGCGGCAACGTCACCGTGGCGGGCCGGCGCACCAGCATCCGGCTGGAGCCCGCGATGTGGCAGGCGCTCCATGAGATCGCCGCCCGAGAAGGCAAGACCATGCACGCGCTGGTGACCGAGATCGAGCGTGGCCGCGCGCAGTCCAGCCTGACCGCCGCCATTCGCGTCTTCCTCCTCGACTACTTCCGGGCGGCCGCCACCGAGGAAGGGCACCGCCGCGCGGGCCACCCGGCACCCGCTCAGCTCCCGGTATAGAACTCCGGCCAATAGCGCTTCACGACGGGGCTGTCCGTCGCGAAGGCATGGCAGGTCTCGAGGAGCCGCGGCCGCTTGGTGGATTTGGGCGGCGGCTGGCTGGCATGCCGGCGCATGCGATTGAGGTAAGGATAGATCGTCTGGAACGCGGTGGTCCCGATCGGCCCGAGCAGCTCCAGGAGATGCGTGCACCCTTGGGTCCCGCCCAGGACCTCGCGCGCCCGCGGCATGAAGCCCGGTTGGATCGAGAGCCCGATCAGACGCTGATAGTTCGCCGTCACCTGCGGGCAGATCTCGTAGGGGCTGGCATCGGTCACCGCCTCGACCGCGTGTACTACCAGATGATCGTCGACGGTGAGGCGGAGCCACATGTCGTGCACCGGCGCGCCCGGCTCCAGCGTGCCGCGCCAGCCGTTGTCGAATGCATAGGTCTTGACGTCGGTCAGATGGGCTTCGATGTCCCAGAGACCGTCCGCACGGCGATAGCCGCGGCAGTCGATTTCACGGGTGTGGATGTGCTCGCGGGGAGCGGGAGCTGAGAGGGGCATGGCCGGCATTATGTAGTGATGCCGCGCCAGCGAAGCCAGCGGCTTTCGCGGCCTCAGGAAGAGGCGGCCGCCAGGAAATCGCGCACGGCGGGTTCCGGCACCTCGCGCGCCACGAAGGCTTCGCCGATCTCGCGAGCGAGAATGAACGTGAGCCGGCCGTTGCTGACCTTCTTGTCGCGGCGCATATGCTGCAGCAGCCGGTCCGGATCCGCTGTCTTCCCTCCGAGCGCCCCGAGCCCGGTCGGCAGCCCCGCGCCCCCAAGGTGCCGGCGCACGCGGTCCGCCGTCTGCGCGGTAGCGTGACCCAGGCGCACCGAGAAGTCGAAAGCGAGCGCCATGCCGGCGGCGACCGCTTCGCCGTGCAGGAGCGCAGAGCAGAAGCCCGCCTCCGCCTCGAGCGCATGGCCGAAGGTATGCCCGAAATTCAAGAGCTGGCGCTCCCCACTCTCACGCTCGTCGGCAGCGACGATCCTTGCCTTGTGGGCGCAGCTCTCTGCCACGGCCCGGACCAAGGCCTCGGGATCGCCGGCCAACAGCTTCGTCCGGTCGCGCTCTAACCACTCAAAGAATGCGCGGTCGCCGATCAAGCCATACTTAACCACCTCGGCGTAGCCGGCCAGCAGCTCGCGGCGCGGCAGCGTCGCCAGCGCCGATACGTCCGCCAACACCAGCGCCGGCTGGTGAAACGCGCCGATCAGGTTCTTGCCGTGCGCCGAGTTGATCGCGGTCTTGCCGCCGACGGAGCTGTCCACCTGAGCGAGCAAGGTGGTAGGTATCTGCACGTAGGCGAGACCGCGCAGCAGGCTCGCCGCGGCGAAACCCGTGATATCTCCGACGACGCCCCCGCCGAGCGCTACCAGCAGCGTCTGGCGCTCGATGCCGAGCGCCAGGATCTCCTCGCAGAGACGGGCGAAATGCACGAAGTCCTTGGTGCCCTCGCCCGGCGGCAGCATCACGGCCTTGTGCGATAGGCCCGCGCTCTCAAGGCTCCGCCCAAGCGCCGGCAAATGCAGCCTCGCCACGGTTTCGTCGGTGACAACCACCACAGGACGACCCTTCGCGAACGGCGCCAGCCGCGCGCCTGCACCAGCGATCACATCGGCGCCGATGTGGATCTCGTAGCGGCGCACGCCCAGTTCGACGGCGACGATGCGCGCCTGCGTCATCGCGCCGCCTCCGGGCGCGGCGCGCGCGCCGAGAGGTGCTTCTCGAGCGCCGCCACCACCCGCTCCAGCGTCGCCTCTGGGGGTCCATCCACGGTGTCGACCGCGATGTCGGCGAGCGCGTAGACGGGATAACGCTGCTCGATGAGCCGCTCGAGGATCTCTCGCGGATTGCCGCGCTTCAGCAGCGGCCGGTTGTTCCGGCGCAGGACGCGCTGATGCAACAGCTCCAAATCGGCGCGCAGCCAGATCGAGATGCCGCGCTCCCGGATCAGCGCCCGCGTCTCGGGGTCCATGAAGGCGCCGCCGCCCGTCGCAAGCACGTGCACGGGATTGCCGAGGAGCCGCGCGATCACCTTGCGCTCTCCCTCTCGGAAGGTCGCCTCGCCGCGCCGCTCGAAGATCTCCTCGATCGTCTCGCCGGCTGCGGATTCGATCTCGCTGTCGGCATCGACGAAGTCGAGCCCGAGTCGCTGCGCGAGTCGCCGACCGATGTTGGTCTTGCCGGCGCCCATCAACCCCACCAGGACGATCGTGCGGGGAACATGCAATTGTGGCGTGCTCATGGCCGAATGCCGCGCGAGTCGGCCCGCCCCATCGTTGAAACTGCCCGGACGCGCCGATAAAATCCCGCCCGCCCGATCATGGCCGCACCCTAGCATATCGCGGCGATCGGCGGTCAATCGCGCCTGCGGGGTACAAGACAACAGATGGGCAAAGTCCTCCTGGTCCTGTTGGCGGTGGTGGTGATCGCCGTCGCCAGCGGCCTTGCGTGGCTGGCGTTCTGGGATATCCCGGCACCCAATCAACCGATCGAGCGCGTGCTTCCCGATGCACGGTTCCCGAAGTGACATGCGGCCGGCGCTGACGGCGCTGCTGATCGCGCTTTCCTTAAGCGCGCCCGCAGCCGCACAGGTCGGTCCCCCGCTCCGGCTGATCCAGCCGCCCCTCGGCAGCGAGACGGTGACCCCGACGGCGCCCGGGGCGGGCATTGGCGCCCAGCCGCTGCCACCGGGCGTCCAGGCGACGCCGCTCGCGCCGGTCGATCCCGCCTGGACCGGAACGCTCCAGGCCTCCGACGGCGCGCTCCCCGACTCGCTCTGGCAGGATACGCCGCGCGCTTTCGTGCTCGCGATCCTTCCGCGGCTGCAGCCGGGCCTGTCACCAACGCTGCAGGATCTTGCACGCCGGCTCCTCCTCAGCAATGCGGTGGCACCTGCCGGCGAGGATCCGCCGAAAGGCCCGGGGCTCGCGATGGTGCGCCTCGAGCGGCTGGTGGCGCTTGGGCATGTCAACGCCGCCGCCGAGGTTCTCGATTCCCTGCCTTGGAACGGCGATCGCGAGCCGCTCGATCGGCTCCGTGTCGAGATCGATCTGCTCAAGAACGACAGCGACGCGGCCTGTCATCTGGTGCAGGACGCGATCGGCAAGTATCAGGACGTTTGGTGGGACCGCGCCCAGATCGCCTGTCAGGCCTTGGCGGGCGACGCCGAGAAGACCTCGCTCGGCTTGAGCTTGCTCCGCGAGCGGAAGGCGCCGCGGGATCAGGTGTTCGACACGCTGGTCGAGGCGATCGCGAACCATGCCGCCGCCAAGCTCGAGCACATGCCGGATCCGACACCGATCCGCCTCGCATTGCTGGCCGCGGCGAAGCTGCCCTTGCCGCCCGACGCGGTGCAGAACGCCGAGCCGGCGGCATTGCGCGCCTGGGCGACCAACGCGACCGTGCCGGCCGAGCGGCGGCTGGCGGCTGCCGAGCGGGCCGCTGCGCTGGGCGCGCTGCCGCTCGACGAGCTCCGTCTGATCTACAGTGGGGTCGCATTCAAGCCGGAGGAGCGCAAGGCCGCGATCCAGCAGGCCGGCGACAATCCGCGGGCCCGTGCCCTGCTCTATGCCACCGCGGAGCGGGAGACGCTGCCCGCCATGCGCTCGGAAGCCCTGCAGTCGCTCCTGCAGGCGGGGCTCAAGCGCGGCGAGTTTCCGGTGACCGCCCGGCTCGTGGCGCCGCTCTTGCTGGAACTCGAGCCCGGCCCGGATCTCGACTGGCTCGCGCCGCTGGCCGCGCGCGCGCTCTATGTGGCCGATCGACCGCGCGAGGCCGGCCGCTGGGTGCAGATCGCCGGAGCGCCCGCGCAAGCCCGGTTGTTCCTGGTCGCACGCCTCGCCCTAGGCGATGCCGGGCCAGCCTGGCCGAAGGAGGGCTTCAAGGCGATTCTCGAGGGATTGCAGCCCAAGGACGCGATCGTCGAGCCCGAGAAGCTCGTGCTAGCGGCTGCGCTGCTGGACGCCGTCGGGGCGCCCGTGGGGCCCGGTGATTGGGCCCGGCTCGCGGCGCTGCCGCCCGCCGCCGAGGCCGGACTCCCGAACGGCGCTCTATGGCTCGACGCGCGCGGCGCGGCGACAGGCCATCGCCTGGGCGAGGCGCTACTGGACACGATCATTACCGCACAATCGGGCGGGCGCCTATCGAGCGACCCCATCGTGATCGGCGAGTCCGTCGCCCGGCTGCGCGAGCTGGGTATGGATGCAGAGGCGCGGCACCTCGCCCTCGAGGCGGCGCTCGCGGCCGGCTTCTGACGGTGGGACGCGTCCGCGGGAAGGCGTCCGTACCGTCGCGTCATCTCGAGGCGTTCCTAGAGATGCTGGTCGCCGAGCGCGGCGCGGCCCAGCTCACACGCGAGGCTTATGCGCGCGACCTCGCGCATGCCACCGCTCACTTGGCGACCCACGGCCGCACCTTGGAGAAGGCACAAATCGAGGATCTTCGCGGCTATGTCGCGGCGCTCGGGCGGGCGGAGGTGAGTCCGCGCACGCTCGCGCGCAAACTATCCGCGCTCCGGCAGTTCTATCGCTTCCTCGTGGTCGACGGGGTGCGCCGAGACGATCCGAGCGCCGGCCTCGACGGACCGCGCCTCGGCCGCCCGCTGCCCAGGACACTCGCACGGGAAGACGTGGCGCGGCTCATCGCGGCGGCCGAGCAGGACAAGGGTGCGGAGGGCACCAGGCTCCGCTGCCTGCTGGAGCTGCTCTATGCCACGGGGCTGCGGATCTCCGAGCTGGTTCGGCTGCCGCTTGCGGCCGCGAAACCGGACGCGCGCATGCTGATGGTGCGAGGGAAAGGCGGCAAGGAGCGGCTGGTGCCGCTGGGCGCTCCCGCCCGCGCGGCGCTCAGGGACTATCGCGAGATGCGCGGTACCTTCCTCGCGGAGGGCGAGACCTCGCCCTGGCTCTTCCCGTCGCGGAGCGCGCCCGGATATCTGACGCGCCGGCGCGTCGCGCAGCTGCTGAAGGAACTCGCGATCAAGGCCGGGCTCGATCCCGCGCGCCTCTCGCCGCACGTGCTGCGACACGCCTTCGCAAGCCATCTGGTCGACGGTGGCGCCGACCTCAGGACCGTGCAGGAGCTGCTGGGTCACGCCGACATTGCGACCACGCAGATCTATACCCATGTCGAGACCGAGCGGCTGAAGCGGCTGGTCGAGGCGCACCATCCCCTGGCGCGCCGGAAGCCCTGAGCGCTGTCCGATGACGCCCGCACGGCCCGGAGACTGATCGATGCCGTTCCTCGGACTCGCCGTCCTGGTCGCGCAGATCCTGTGCGCGGTCCACGTCATGAAGACGGGGCGGCCCTACTACTGGATCTTCATCGTGATCTTTGCCCCGATGGTCGGCATGATCGCGTACTTCATCGTCGAGGTGCTGCCGGAGCTTTCGGGCAGCCGCACCGCGCGCCAGGCGGCGGCTGGCGTCGGCCGCGCTTTGGATCCGGGACGCGCGATGCGCGAGGCCGAGCGGAACCTGCAGATGACGCCCACCGTCGGGAACAAGGCGGCGCTCGCCGACATCTACCTTGAGGTCGGACGGGCCGACGAGGCAGCGGCACTCTATCGGGACACGTTGACGGGCTTCCATGCGACTGATCCCGGACTCCTCCATGGCCTTGCCCGCGCCGAGTTCGCGCGCGGCAACTTCGCGGAGGTCGAGCGGGTGCTCGACGCGCTGCGCGACGCCAACCCGAATTTCCAATCCGCGGAGTGCCATCTGCTCTACGCACGCGCGATGGAGGAGCAGGGTAAGGTCGAACCGGCGCTCCATGAGTATGCGGCGCTCGCGCCCTATTACCCGGGCCAGGAGGCGCGCTGCCGGTATGCCCTGCTGCTCCAGAAGTCGGGCGAGCACCGGGAGGCCCAGCAGCTCTTCCGCGAGATCTGCCAGTCCGTGGAGATGAGTCCGCGCCACGCGCGGCGCCTGCAGCGCGAGTGGTACGACATCGCGCGCCGCGCGCTCGCGGCCTGAGGACGCCCCGCACGGGCTGGCATCCCTCATGCCCCTATGCTAGGGATCGGCCCCCATGCGGCATTTTCTCGATTTCGAGAAGCCGATCGCGGAGCTCGAGGGCAAGATCGAGGAGCTCCGGCATCTCACGAACGGCTCCGATCTCAACATTGCTGAAGAGGTGACGCGGCTCGAGGCGAAGGTCGACCGCCAGCTGCGCCAGACCTACGCCAAGCTGACGCCCTGGCAGAAGGTGCAGGTGGCGCGCCATCCCGACCGGCCGCACGCCTCGGATTTCATCAAGGGGCTGATCACCGACTTCACGCCGCTGGCGGGCGACCGGGCGTTCAGCGAGGACCGCGCGATCCTCGGCGGGCTCGGTCGATTTCGGGGACTTTCCGCGGTGGTCATGGGCCAGGAAAAGGGCGCTGACACGGAGTCGCGCGTCGAGCACAACTTCGGCATGGCGCGGCCGGAGGGGTATCGCAAGGCGCGGCGCCTGATGGAGCTGGCGGGGCACTTCCGGATTCCCGTGCTGACTTTCGTCGACACCGCCGGCGCCTATCCGGGCATCGACGCGGAGGCCCGAGGCCAGGCGGAGGCGATCGCGCGCTCGATCGAGACCTGCCTCTCGATCGAGGTGCCGCTGATCGCAGCCGTCATCGGCGAGGGGGGCTCGGGCGGCGCGATCGCGCTCGCCGCCGGCAACCGAGTCCTGATGCTCGAGCACGCGGTCTATTCCGTGATCTCGCCGGAGGGCTGCGCCTCGATCCTCTGGCGGAGCGCCGAGAAAGCTCAAGAGGCGGCGGAAGCGCTGAAGCTCACCGCGCAGGACCTGCAACGGCTCGGGGTCATCGACGAGGTGGTGCCGGAGCCGCTCGGCGGCGCCCACCGCGATCCCGCGACTGCAATCGCCGCGCTGGGCGCGAGCATGGAGGCGGCGTTGCGTCCGCTCCTCGGTCTCGAGGGCGCGAAACTCAGGGAGCTGCGCCGGGAGAAGTTCCTCGCGATGGGACCGCACAGCGCCTAGATCCGAAGCGCGCGGATCCGGTTTCCGAGGTTCGCCCGGGTCAGACGGGATCCGGCACCCTTAGGCTGTAGCCGGCGCCGCGGACGGTCTGCAGCAGCGGTGGCGAGAAATCGCGGTCGATCTTCTGCCGCAATCGGCTGACGTGCACGTCGATCACGTTGGTCTGCGGATCGAAGTGATGATCCCAGACCTTCTCGAGCAGCATGGTCCGCGTCACGATGTGCCCGGCGTTGCGCATCAGGTACTCGAGCAGGCGGAACTCGCGGGGCAGCACGTCGATGGTCCGGCCCGCGCGACTGACCGTGCGCTTCAGCAGATCCATCTCCAGGTCGGCGACCTTGAGCCGCGTCTCGCTCGCGGAATGGCTGCGGCGCTGCAGGGCCTCGAGCCGCGCCAACAGTTCGGAGAACGCGAAGGGCTTCGAGAGGTAGTCGTCGCAGCCGGCGCGCAGGCCTTGGACCCGATTGTCGACGTCGCCGAGCGCGCTCACGATCAGGACCGGAGTGTCGTTCCTGCGCGCCCTGAGTTCGGAGACGATGGAGAGACCGTCGAGCTCGGGCAGCATGCGGTCGATCACCAGGGCGTCGAACTCGCCCCCGGCGGCCTGACTGAGGCCTTGACGTCCATCGATCGCCAGATCGACCTGGTGACCGCTCTCGGTCAATCCCCTGACGAGATAAGCGGCGGCTTCGTCGTCGTCCTCGATGACCAGGATTCTCATCTGCTTGCCCCGCCGGACCGGGAGCGGCGCCGGCGATCCCCCGAGGGAGATCGCCGGCAGCCCCCGTCGTCCCGCTACCCGTTGTCCGACTGATCGGACGACCAGGCAACGAAAGCGTTGATGCCGTGGCGATTGATCTGCAGGAGCACGCTCTTGTCGGCGCCCAATTGCGCCGCCTTGAGTTTCGCGACGGCGTCCTTCGGCGTCGACACCGGCTCCTGGTTCACCGATACGATCACGTCGCCCGCCTGCAGATCGACGTCGGCGAGCGGGCTCGAATCGGAGATCTGCGAAACGACCACGCCCTTGACGCTCGCTGGCACCTTGAGCTGCTTGCGCAGTTCGGGTGTGAGCGGCGAGAGCTTCAAGCCGAAGGCGGTGGCGCGCTGCGGCGCCGCAGGCTGCTGGTCTTCGCCGCTGCCCTCCTTGCTCGCCACTAGGCCCAGGTTCTCGGGCTGCTCGCCGATTACGGGCTCGATCGTGGTCTCGTGGCCCTTGCGCCAGATCTTCACCTTGGCGGTATGTCCGACCGGCGTCTCCGCGACGACCCGGGTGAGATCGCGCAGTTTGGTGATGTCCTGGCCGTTGAATGTCTCGATCACGTCGCCCTGCCGGATGCCGGACTTTTCGGCCGGGCCGCCTTTGGTCACGTCGGCTACCAGCGCGCCGTGGTCGTTCGGCAATCCAAGGTTCTTGGCGATTGCCGGCGTCACCTCCTGGATCTGCACGCCGAGCCAACCCCGGCTCACCTTGCCGTGCTCGCGCAGCTGCTCGATCACCGGCTTCGCCAGGTTTGACGGAATCGCGAAGCCGATGCCGACGCTGCCGCCATTGGGCGAGTAGATCGCCGTGTTGATGCCGATCACTTCGCCCCGGAGGTTGAAGGTCGGACCGCCGGAGTTGCCCCGGTTGATCGGCGCATCGATCTGCAGGAAGTCGTCGTAGGGTCCCGAGTGAATGTCCCGGCCGCGCGCCGAGACTATGCCGGCGCTGACCGTGCCGCCGAGGCCGAAGGGATTGCCCACGGCCACCACCCAGTCGCCGACCTGCTCGACGCTGCTGTCGCCGAAATTGACGTAGGGCAAGGGCTTGCTGGCCTCGATCTTGAGGAGCGCCAAGTCCGTCTTGGGGTCACGGCCGATCACCTTCGCGACGTGCCGGCTGTCGTCCTGGAAGATCACCGTCACCTTGTTCGCCTGGGCGTCACCCACGACGTGATTGTTCGTCACCACCAGCCCCGAGGGGTCGATGATGAAGCCCGAGCCCAGCGCCATGCGCTGCGCATGCGGCTGCGGCATCGCCTTGGGATTGAGGCCGCGATCCTCGAAGAACTTCTTCAGGAACTCGTCGAAGGGCGAGCCCGGCGGAATGCCCTGGAAATCGCCGCCGTCGCCCTCGTCCGCGGTCTGATCGCCCGCGTCCGCCTTCTCGAGCACGGAGATATTCACCACCGCCGGCAGCACTTTCTTGATCAGCGGGGAGAGGCTCGGCATCTGCACGAGATTTCCGGCGGCATCCTGGGCCTCGGCCTGGACGAGCGGCGCGAAAGCGAGGCTGGCGCCGATTCCGGCGGCCAGCATCAAGGCACGGAACCGCCCGAGATGCGGCGCGGGCCTGGTGAGCACGTGAAACATGGGTCTTCCTCTCTCCTGACGCATTTGTGTTGCCTGTTCCAACCGACGCACGACCGCCGCGGCTCCCCGAGATCGCTCTTCGCCCTATCGCCGGGGAGACTAGCGGGGCGTTGATTACGCCCCGCCGTCACGCGGATTAAATCGCCGTAATGTCAGATAGGCGCCGGCGCGGGCGGCGCAAGATCGGGGACGCGCGCGCTATAACCGCCCGTGGCAGTGCTTGTATTTCTTGCCCGAACCGCAAGGGCACAAGGCGTTGCGGGGGGTCTTTGCCCAGGGATTGCCGCCGCCAGCCGACGAGGCCGAACGCTGTGCCCGGGCGTCGCCGTCCCCGTTGCCGTCCGCCATGGCCTCCACCAGCGCCGGGTCCTGGCGGCTCTCGCGTATGCGTTGGGGCTCGCGCGGCTGCGGCACGTCCTCGGCGCGCTGGACCCGGAGCTCGACGTGCGACAGCACGCCGGTGACAGTGTCGCGGAGTTGCGCCAGCATCTTCTCGAAGAGCTCGAAGGCCTCGCGCTTGTACTCGTTCAAGGGATCGCGCTGCGCATAGGCGCGGAGGTTGATGCCCTGCCGCAGGTGATCGAGCGTCAGCAGGTGATCCTTCCAGGCCTGGTCGAGGATCTGCAACAGCAGGCTCTTCTCGGCCATGCGCATGACGTCGACGCCGAACTGCGCGGTTTTCGCGGCCATCTTCTCGTCGGCCGCCTTGAGGATGCGCTCGCGGATCTCGGCGTCCGCGATGCCTTCTTCCTTGGCCCACTCCTGGATCGGCAGCTGACAATTGAGGAGCCGCAGGCACTCCTCGTGTAGCGCTTGCACCTCCCACTGATCGGGCAGCGCATTCTCCGGGATCGTGCGCGCCACCAGCGCCTCGACGACCTCGTGGCGCATGTCCGTCACCATCTGCGCCACGTCGGGCGCCGCCATGATCTCCTTGCGCTGCTCGTAAACGACCTTGCGCTGGTCGTTCATGACGTCGTCGTATTTGAGGAGCTGCTTGCGGATCTCGTAGTTGCGCGCCTCGACCTTCTGCTGCGCCTTCTCCAGCGCCTTGTTGATCCAGGGATGGATGATCGCCTCGCCTTCCTTGAGGCCGAGCTTCTGGAGCATCGAGTCCATGCGCTCGGACCCGAAGATGCGCATGAGATCGTCCTCGAGAGAGACGAAGAACTTGGAGGCGCCGGGGTCACCTTGGCGGCCCGAGCGGCCGCGTAACTGGTTGTCGATCCGACGGCTCTCGTGCCGCTCGCTGCCGATCACGAAGAGGCCGCCCGCTTTGATTACTACCTGCTTCGCCGCCTCGATCTCGCTCCGGATCGCCTTCATCCGGCCCTCGCGCTCGATGGGATCGTCGATCCCCCCGGCCTCTTGCCGGAGCCGCATGTCGAGGTTGCCGCCGAGCTGGATGTCGGTGCCGCGGCCCGCCATGTTCGTGGCGATGGTGACGGCGCCGGGCCGGCCGGCCTGCGCGATGATGTAAGCCTCCTGCTCGTGGTAGCGCGCGTTCAGCACCTGGTGCGGGATCTTTCGCTTCTTGAAGAGCTCGGAAAGCTTCTCGGATTTCTCGATGCTGGCGGTGCCCACCAGAGCGGGCTGCTGGCGCTCGCGACACTCCAGCACCTGCTGCAGCACGGCGTCGAACTTCTCGCGCTCGGTCCGGTAGACCTCGTCGTCGAAATCCTTGCGCATCACGGGCAGGTTCGTCGGCACCTCGATGACTTCGAGTCGATAGGTCTCGCTGAGCTCGGTCGCCTCGGTCATCGCAGTGCCGGTCATACCTGCGAGCTTCGGGAACAGCCGGAAATAATTCTGGTAGGTGATCGAAGCCAGCGTCTGGTTCTCGGTCTGGATCTCGACGTCTTCCTTGGCCTCTAGCGCCTGGTGGAGCCCCTCGGAATAGCGCCGGCCTTCCATCATGCGGCCGGTGAACTCGTCGATGATGACGACCTTGTTGTCCTTCACGATATAATCTTTGTCGCGCGAGAACAGCTTGTGCGCGCGCAGCGCCTGGTTCACGTGGTGGACCAGAGCGATGTTGTGGATGTCGTAGAGCGTGCCCGCGGTTAGCAGCCCCGTCTGCTGCAACAGGCCCTCGATGCGCTCGACGCCGGATTCCGTGAGCGTCACGGACCGCTGCTTCTCGTCTTTCTCGAAATCCTCCGGCAGCAGGCTCGGGATCAGCGCGTTGACCCGGCGGTAGAGCTCCGAGGAATCCTCGGTCGGGCCGGAGATGATCAGAGGCGTGCGCGCCTCGTCGATCAGGATCGAGTCCACCTCGTCGACGATCGCGTAGTTGAAGGGCCGCTGTACCATGTCCTGCAGCCGGAACTTCATATTGTCGCGGAGGTAGTCGAAGCCGAACTCGTGGTTCGTGCCGTAGGTCACGTCAGCGGCATAGGCCTCGCGGCGCTCGGCGTCGTTGAGCTCGTGCACGATGCAGCCGACCTTGAGGCCGAGGAAGCGGTAGATCTGCCCCATCCACTCGGAATCGCGCTTGGCGAGGTAGTCGTTCACAGTGACGACGTGGACGCCCTTGCCCTCGAGCGCATTCAGGTAGACCGCCAGCGTCGCCACCAGCGTCTTGCCTTCGCCGGTCTTCATCTCCGCGATCATGCCGCGGTGGAGCACGACGCCGCCCATGAGCTGCACGTCGAAATGCCGCTGGCCGAGGGTCCGCTTGGACGCCTCGCGGACGGTCGCGAAAGCGTCGACCAGAAGGTCGTCGAGCTCCTCGCCGTTCTCGAGGCGGCTCTTGAGCCAGGGCGTGCGCTCCGCGAGCGCTTCATTGGAGAGCTTCTCGAGCTCGGGCTCGAGCTCGTTGATGGCGTCGACGAGAGGCTGCAGGCTCTTGACGTAGCGGTCATTCGCGGAGCCAAACAGTCGCCGGGCGAGAGCGCCGAGCATCAATGACCTCGAATAGGGTGGGCGGGCACCGGCGGGCCGGTAGGGTCGCCTGAGAGATAGGGTGAGATCGCCAGCCTGTCAATTAACTCCGGGGTCGCATCGGCGGCACAATTCCTTCATTTCCAGCGGATTGGAGCCCGTTCTGACCCCCACCGGGGACGTCACCACCTCCCTTGTACCGACGCCCCTAATATGCAAGATGAGCGCCGCGGTGCCCCTGGCCGGTGCCCGCCCGCACACAAGGAACCCCTCCCATTATGACCGTTCGCTCTCTTCTCGCGTCCGCGACCATGCTGCTCATGGCCGCCGCCCCCACGATGGCCCAGACGCCCGCTGCGGCCGCCCAGGATCCGGTGGTTGCCCGCGTCAACGGCACGGAGCTCCGCCGCTCGGAGGTGCTGGCGGCCCGCGAGATGCTGCCGGCGCAGGTACAGCAGATGCCCTTCGAGCAGATCTATCCGCAGCTCCTCGACACGCTCGTGACCAACATGCTGGCGGCTCAGGCGGGCCGGAAGCAGAAGCTCGCGGATGATCCCGAGGTGAAGAAGCGCCTGCAATGGGCCCAGGACCAGATCATCGAGGAAGTGTATCTGAGCCGCTATATCCGCGGCGCCATGACCGATGACCGGATCAAGGCGCGCTACGACCAGTTCCTCAAGGACCAGAAGCCGCAGGACCAGGTGAACGCCAAGCATATCCTGGTTAAGACCGAGGACGAGGCCAAAGCGGTGATCGCCGATCTGAAGAAGGGCGCCGACTTCGCCGCCATCGCCAAGGACAAGAGCAACGATCCCGGCACCAAGGCCACGGGGGGCGATCTCGGCTGGTTCACCAAGGACGAGATGGTGCCGGAGTTCGCCGAGGCCGCCTTCAAGCTCCAGAAGGGCCAGTACACGGAGACGCCGGTCAAGACGCAATTCGGCTATCACGTGATCCTGCTGGTAGACCGGCGCACGGCACCACCGCCGAGCCTGGAAGAGGCGCGGCCGCAAGTGGTGGCGCTCCTGCAGCGCGAGCTGATCGACCAGAAGGTGAAGGAGCTGCGCACCGGCGCGAAGATCGAGACCTTCAATCTCGACGGCTCGAAGCCCACCGCGGCACCGGCTGCGCCGGCCGCCCCGAAGCCTTGAGGCGCACCCATGACAACACCTTCCCCGCTGGCACCGGAGCGGTTTCCGGATCTGCCGCCGATCGCCGGCGTGCGGCTTGCGAGCGCCGCCTGCGGCATCCGCTACCAGGACCGCACAGACCTGATGGTCGCCGTGCTGGAGCCGGGAACCACGGTCGCGGGCGTGCTCACGCGCTCGCTCACCCATGGCGCGCCGGTGGCCTGGTGCCGAAGTGCGCTCAAGCACGGCAAGGCGCGCGCCCTCGTGGTGAATTCCGGGAACTCCAACACCTTTACCGGCAAGGCCGGCCGAGCCGTCGTGATGGCGACCGCGCGCACCACGGCCAAGCTGCTGAAGTGCGCGCTCAATGAGGTCTACATCTCCTCGACCGGCGTGATCGGCGAGCCACCGCCCGCCGACAAGATCCTGGCGGGCCTGCCCGGCGCGGTCGCCGCCGCATCGGCCGAGGGCTGGTCGGACGCCGCGCGCGCCATCATGACGACGGACACCTTCCCCAAGGGCGCGACGCGAAGCGCGAAGATCGATGGCGTCCCCGTCACCATCAACGGCTTCTGCAAGGGCTCGGGCATGATCGCGCCAGACATGGCGACGATGCTCGGCTACATCTTCACCGATGCGGCGATCCCCGCGCCCGCTTTGCAGACGCTGCTCCGCGAGTGCAACGCCGTCTCCTTCAACTCGATCACCGTCGACGGCGACACTTCAACCAGCGACACGGTCCTCTTGTGCGCGACCGGCAAGGCGCCGCACAAGAAGGTGACCCGCGCCGGCGATCCACGCCTCAAGGGGTTCCGCGAGGCGCTGAGGTCGCTGATGATCGACCTGGCGCAGCAGATCGTGCGCGACGGCGAGGGCGCCGAAAAATTCATCGCGATCGAGGTGAAGGGCGCGGCATCGAGCGATGCCGCGCGCCGCGTCGGTCTAGCGATCGGCAATTCGCCGCTGGTCAAGACGGCGCTCGCTGCGGCGGATGCCAACTGGGGCCGCATCGTCATGGCGGTGGGTAAAGCCGGTGAGAAGGCCGATCGGGACAAGCTCAAGATCTGGGTCGGCGGCACCAAGATCGCGGAGAAGGGCGGGCCGGTGCCGGGCTACGACGAGACGCCGGTCGCCGCGCACATGAAGGGCCGCGAGATCGCCATCACGGTCGATCTCGGTGTCGGCAAGGCCTCGGCCACGGTGTGGACCTGCGACCTCACGCACCGCTACATCGACATCAATGGCAGCTACCGGAGCTGACCGGCCGCTCCCCGTCGTCCTGGTCGTAGCCGTCGCGCTCGTCGATGCTGACGGGCGCGTGCTGCTGGCCGAGCGCCCCGCCGGCAAATCGATGGCCGGCCTCTGGGAATTCCCGGGCGGCAAAGTGCGCGACCACGAGACACCGGAAGCGGCGCTCATCCGCGAGCTCAAGGAAGAGCTCGGCATCGACGTCACCGCGAGCTGCCTCGCACCCCTCACCTTCGCCTCCCATGCCTACGAGACCTTTCATCTGCTGATGCCGCTCTACGTGTGCCGCCGCTGGCAGGGGCTGGTGACGCCGCACGAGGGTCAGCGCCTCGCCTGGGTCCGCAAGGAGCGGCTCTCGGACTACGCGATGCCGCCCGCGGACAAGCCGCTCGTCGCCATGCTGCGCGATCTGCTCTGACCCGCGCCAGGGACATCCTCGTCACCTCATTGTGAAAGCCTGTGAAACCGCGTCTTGCGACGCGGCTTCCTATCTTCATTCGTGAGACAGGGAATAGGTGAGTGCGAGCGTCGGTTGATTCGACGACCGCGTGAAGCAGCCGCGGCATGGGCCGTGGCGCTCCAGAGCCCAGACCATAGACCGCGCCGAGCGCGGCATCGGGGCCGAGTTATCGGCCACGGAGAGATTTGTCATGACGAGTCTTGCGATCGCGGATGGTTGGATGATGACGAGCAGCGGCCCCAAGGGGCGTGAGCGGGCAGCCTGGCGCGAGGTCTTAGTGGCCTGGGCCGCGGCGGCCATGTTGGTCGGTGCTTTGCTGTGGAGCGCGCCCAGCCACCACACGTCCGGTTCCTTGTCCGGGATCTCGTCCGTGCGGCCGGCGGCCGGAGGCTACGCCCACGACAACACCGGGGATGACGAGGATCCCGTGGGCGACCAAGCATGCTCCGACCGCGACTACGCGAACGAGCGCTGCTGAGTCAGGGCGTTGCCTTGTCGCCGGCGGGAAGCTCGACCGTGCCGAGCGCGTCCGCCAGCCGCGCCGCGGCGCTGCCGGGCGGTAGCGGTTTCGGCTGGCTCGCGTGAGGAGCCCAGGCCGTCATGGTCACGATTTCGAACTTCGCGGTGACCCGACCATCGGGCCCTCCGGCCATCCGGCCGTAGGCGTCGGCGGCGCGCATCAGCGTGGCCCGGCGAGTGAAGCGACGCCGACGCTCGCGGACGGCGTTGGTCTCTCCCATCGCCCGAAGTTCGGCCATCAGGGCGAGTGCGTTCGCGTAGCTCGCGGAGACGTGATCGGTATCGACCACGGGAAGCGCGAAGCCAGCGCGCTGCAGCAGGCCCGCGAGGTCGCGGCCATCCGCCATCGGCGAGACTCGCGGGCTCACGCCGCCTTCCTCGGAGAGTTCGGCCTCGAGGAATGCGCGCCGGAGCTCGTCGAGCGTCTCGCCACCCAGCATCGAGACCAGAAGCATCCCGTCGGGCTTGAGGCAGCGCCGCAGCTGCAGTAGCGCGCCCGGAAGATCGTTCGTCCAATGGAGCGCCAGGGGACTTGCCACGAGATCGAACGCGCCCGCGGCGAAGGGCAGAGCCTCGGCCTCAGCGACGACGCTCAGGCTCGCGCCGGGCCGCCGCAAGAAGCCGCGTACGTCCTCGGCCTCCACTACGAGATCGATGCCGGCGCGAGCGCGAAGCGCATCCGCCATGGCGCCGCGCCGTGCGCCGAGCACCAGGGCGCGCGAAAAGCCGCGCTTCACATCGTCGAGCCGCTCGGCGAGCCGTTGCGCCGCCTCCTCGAACAGGAACTCGGCGCTGCCGAGGCGCGCCGCTCGCTCCCGATGGAGCCGCACCGCGCGCCGATCGAACACCAGGATCTCGCCCTCGGTCATGACGCCATATAAGGCGCGGCCGGTGGCCGGCGCAATGGCGCGCGACTCATTGACAGCTGTGCAGGGTCGCGGTCCCATCGCAAGGCAATGCTTTCTCTGCTCCCTTCCGCTCTCAAGCGCACCGGCGGGGCGCTTCTCGACCTCGTGCTGCCGCCACGCTGCATCGCCTGCGGCACGGAGATCGAGGCGGTGAACGCCCTCTGCGCCGCCTGCTGGCGGAAGGTTACGTTCCTGGGCGAGCCCTGTTGCGCCTGCTGCGGACTGCCCTTCGCACACGAGATGGGCGCTGGCGTGCTCTGTGGCGCCTGCGCCGAGGCGCCGCCGGCCTACGACCGTGCGCGCTCGGCGCTCCGGTACGACGAGGGCAGCCGGAAGCTCATCCTCGCCTTCAAGCATGGCGACCGCCTGCACGGCGCACCGGCCTTCGGGGAATGGATGCGGCGGGCCGGCGCAGCGCTCCTGGCCGACGCCGACCTCGTCATGCCGGTGCCGCTCCATTGGACCCGGCTGCTGAGCCGCCGCTACAACCAGGCGGCGCTGCTCGCCTACGCGATCCGGCGGGCGGGCGGACCGCTGGTGGCGCCGGATTGGCTGATCCGCCGGCGGCGCACGCCCTCCCAGGGCGAATTCGGGCCGGAGGGCCGGCAGCGCAACGTGCGCAGCGCCTTCGCCCTGCGAACGGGGAAATCCGTCAGGGGCCTCAAGGTCGTGCTGGTGGACGACGTGCTTACCACCGGGGCCACGCTCGAGGAGTGCGCGCGGGTGCTGAAGCGCGCGGGTGCCGCCCGGGTCGATGCGCTGGCGCTGGCCCGGAGCCTGCGCGTGACGGCCTGATTGCCAATTCGCTTGACAGGCCGTCGGCGGAGCCGACATTCAACGGGGTGCGGCGCGCCAACCGGCCGCCCGCATGGGATGAGCTGAGCCGCTCGGAGAGCCGATGCCCCGCGTCGAGATCTACAGCACCATGTTCTGCCCCTATTGCGCGCGGGCGAAGAGCCTGCTCGAGCGCAAGGGCGTCAAGTACGAGAATATCGACATCATCGAGGACGGCTCGAGGCGCGAGGAGATGCTGAAGCGCGCCCACGGCCGCACCAGCGTGCCGCAGATCTTCATCGACGGCGAGCACATCGGCGGCTGTGACGACCTTTACGCCCTCGACCGCGCCGGAAAACTCGACCCCAAACTGGGACGCGCCACGCCATGAGCACTTCCTTCAAGGCCGCCTGCCTGCAGCTCAACTCGGCGCGCGATCCCGCACCGAACATCGAGAGCCTCCGCGCACTCGCCCGCCGCGCTCGCGACGGCGGCGCCGAGCTCATCATGTCGCCCGAGGTGAGCGACATGATCGAGCCGGACCGCGCCGAGCGCTTCCGCAAGGCGCGAACCGAGGCCGAGCATCCGATGCTCGCCGCCGGCCGAGACCTCGCCCGCGAGCTCGGCGTGCATCTCCTCCTGGGCTCGATCGTCACCAAGATCGACGACACCACCCTTGCCAACCGGTCGATCCTGATCCGGCCCGACGGCGAGATCGCGGCACGCTACGACAAGATCCACATGTTCGACGTCGATCTTGCGAACGGCGAGCGCCACAGGGAGTCTGCGGTGTTCCGGCCGGGCGATCGCGCCGTCACCGCCCCGCTGCCCTGGGGCGTGCTGGGCATGACCGTCTGCTACGACCTGCGCTTTGCCTATCTCTATCGCGCGCTTGCCCACGCGGGCGCGGATTTCCTGACCATCCCGGCGGCCTTCACGGTGCCGACGGGCCGCGCTCATTGGCACGTGCTGATGCGCGCGCGGGCGATCGAGACCGGCTGCTTCGTCTTCGCGCCGGCGCAGTGGGGCGAGCACGCGACGGGGCGCCGGACCTACGGACACTCGCTGATCGTAGCACCCTGGGGCGAAGTGCTGGCGGAGGCCGAGGACGGCGTCGGCCTCATCATGGCAGAGATCGATCCCGCGAAGGTCCTGGAGGCGCGCCGGCAGGTGCCGGCGCTGTCGCACGACCGCTCCTTCGCGCCGCCCGCCACGCTCAAGAAGCCGATGGCGGCGGAGTAGCGGGCAGGATCGTCGAGGGCCCCTTCACCGCGGCGATCCGCTGGATCGCGGCGGGTCGGGGCTCGTCGACGATGCCCTGCTCGAAGGCGACCACGGTGAGCGCAGGCCCGAAAGCCGTAAGGAGTTCGCCGGGCCGGAGCAGAAAATCGGGATTTCTCGGGCGGCCGAAGCGCTCGTTGCCGAGCATGAAGGTCTCGTAGAGCACCGCGCCGCCCGGCGCCAGCGCACCGACCATCGGCGCGAAGAGCGGCCGATGGAAATAGTTCACGACGACGATGCCGTCGAAGCCTTGGCCGAGCTGCCAGGGACCACCGTCCTCGAGGTCAAGGGTGAGGATCTCCACATTGGGGTCGCCCGCAAACCGGCGGGCAAGCCGCTCCGTGTCTCGGTCCGCGGCTAGGACTCGAAAGCCCCGCGCTCTCAGCAATGCGGTGTGCCGGCCTCCGCCGGCCGCAAGATCGAGCACCCGCCCACCCTTCGGTAGCAGCGACAAAAACCTTATAATCCAAGAGGATGGAGGGACGTCAGACAGGAGCATTTCGAGCCTTGGCACTTGAATGCCGAGATTGCTAAACCACCTCTTTACCGGCAGAATTTACACTGTCGAGGATACGAGGATTGGCAGCACATGATCTTGTATACGCTCCGCTGCTCGGCTGATCACGAATTCGAGGCGTGGTTCCGCGACGGTGCCACCTACGAGAAGCAGGCCGCCGCCGGAGAGGTCTCCTGCCCCGAGTGCGGCGACACCGACATCCAGAAGGCTCCCATGGCGCCGCGCCTCGGGCGCAGCAAGAGCGAGCCGTCTCCGGCCGACGTGCGCCGGATGCTTCAGCAGGTGCGCAAGTACGTCGAGAGCAACTGCGAATACGTCGGCAACAAGTTCGCGGACGAGGCGCGCAAGATCCACAAGGGCGAGGCCGACAAGCGCGGCATCTATGGCGAGGCGACCGACACCGAACACCGGGAGCTCGCCGAGGAGGGGATCGAGGTGCATCGTATCCCCTGGGTCCCGCCGAACGACGCCTGAGCGCGGCCTCGTTGTTGCGCAAGCCCGCGTGACGCGCGGGCAGACCGCCTATTTCAAGAAATCGCAGAACGCCCGCGCGCGACCGTTCCGGGGGATCCATGGCTGATTTTCGCACTCTCGACGACCTCGCTCCCAACGGGAAGCGCGTGCTCGTCCGCGTCGACTTCAATGTTCCCGTGAAGGATGGACGGGTGACCGACGCCACGCGCATCGATCGCGCCGCGCCCACGCTCCAGGAGCTTGCCCGTAAGGGCGGCAAGGTGGTCGCGCTCTCCCACTTCGGCCGGCCGAAGGGAAAGCCCGACCCGGCCTTCTCGCTGAGGCCATTGGTGGAGCCGCTGAGCCGCGCGCTCGGCGGCAAGCCGGTCGCCTTCGCGACGGACTGTGTCGGCCCGGAGGCCGAGCGCGTGGTCTCTGTCATGAGGCCCGGCGACGTCGCCCTGCTCGAGAACCTTCGCTTTCATGCAGAGGAAGAGAAGAACGACGCCGGCTTCGCGCGCCAGCTGGCGGCGCTCGGCGATCTCTACGTCAACGATGCCTTTTCGGCGGCGCATCGCGCGCACGCCTCGACCGAGGGGCTCGCGCACCTGCTGCCGGCGGCCGCGGGCCGGCTCATGCAGGCCGAGCTCGAGGCGCTCGGCGCCGCGCTGGAGACGCCGGAGCGGCCCGTCATCGCGCTGGTAGGCGGCGCGAAGGTGTCGACCAAGCTCGATCTCTTGAACCACCTGGTGCGCAAGGTGAACGTGCTGGTGATCGGCGGCGCGATGGCCAACACGCTGCTGTTAGCGCGCGGTGTCGAGATCGGCAGGTCGCTCTCCGAGCACGACATGGCCGAGACCGCGCGCGGCGTCCTTGCGGCGGCGACAGCGGCCGGCTGCGAGGTACTGCTGCCCGTCGATGCGGTGGTGGCGCGAGAATTCAAGGCAAACGCCCCGACGGAGACCGTCGCGATCGAGCGCGTGCCCAAGGACGCGATGATCCTCGACATCGGCCCGCGCACCGTGGCCGCGATCAATGCGAAGCTCGACATCGGCAGGACTTTGGTCTGGAACGGACCCGTGGGCGCCTTCGAGACGCCGCCCTTCGAGCGCGGCACGGTCGCGGTCGCGCGCCACGTGGCGGACCTCACGCGTGCCAAGCGGCTGCTCAGCGTCGCCGGTGGCGGGGACACGGTCGCCGCCCTCGCGCAGGGCGGCGTTATCGACGAGTTGAGCTACGTCTCCACCGCCGGCGGTGCTTTCCTCGAGTGGCTCGAGGGCCGAGAGCTTCCGGGGGTCGCAGCGCTCAAACGGCGGGGATAGACGGCTTTCTAAGAAATACAGTCCCTGCGGCGCGCTCTTTTGCTGTAGAATTACGGCGTTGAATATTAACCATAATTGGCGATGCAGATCCCACTGGGACAGCCACCCCTTCCACCCAATCCGGCAACACCCATCGCGGCCCTGCCGGCGGCGGAGCGTGCGCAGCTGGCGGAGCCTGCGCGCAAGGTCACCGCGAGCCGCGAGGGCACCGAGACCCTCGGCAAAGGGCGCTCCCGCGAGCGCCCCTCCGATCCCGGTCAATCCTCGGACCGCGGCCAGACCGTCGACCTGTCGGTTTGATCGCCTCAGGCGCTGGAGCGCATCGAGATCCGGCCGCGCGTCGGGGTCGCGATCGTAGTCAGCGGCCGTGGATGGATAGCTCGCGAAAAGCTTCTTCGGTTGCTGGGTGAAGCCAGCGGCAATGCCGAGCGCCGCCTCACGGTGCGCGCACGAAGTCCTCGAAGAAGTCGTTGAGTGTCGCGGTTCTGCGCGAGGCATCCATCTGGAGCGAGCACAGGCGCTTCCCAGCTGCGTGGAGCTGCCTGCTCCGCCGATCGCGCTTCCATTCATGTGACGGCCACGCCCGCGGCGCTTGCAGCGCCTCTGCTTCCCCGCCATGGTGTCCTCGATGCCGACCTCTTCGAGCTCCTTGCGCGGCCCCAGCCTGCGGACGGTCCCCGAGGGCGACACCCGCGAGCGCACGGTCTGTCCGGATTGCGGCTTCATCGCCTACGAGAACCCGAAGATCGTCGTGGGTGCGGTCGTCTTCTCGGACGGCCGGTTCCTGCTCTGCAAGCGGGCGATCGAGCCGCGGCGCGGCTACTGGACGCTTCCCGCGGGCTATCTGGAGGTGAACGAGTCGACCATGGACGGCGCCGCGCGCGAGGCTCTCGAGGAGGCCGGCGCCCGCATCGCGATCGACGGTTTGCTCGCCGTCTACGATATCCCCCGCATCAGCCAGGTGCAGATGATCTATCGCGCGCGCCTTGCGGCGCCAGGCTTCGAGCCGGGACCCGAGAGTCTCGAGGTCCAGCTCTTCGCGTGGGAGGAGATCCCCTGGGACGACCTTGCCTTTCCCTCGGTCCGCTGGTCGCTGCAGCACTTCAGGGAGTGGCAGCGCACTGGCGATGAGCGCACCCGACAGGCGCCGGCGGCAGCCGGCGCGGTGCATCGGCCGCTGCCATAGCGGAAAACTCGGTTGCGCCGATAATCGGCATCACGGATCATTGCGCCCGCACAGGCCCGCGGCCGAAGGGGGTTAGTTCCGCGCCAATGAAACGCCGAGGGGAGGGGCAGAGGGTGGGCGGTGGTTTACGGCTCAGGGGCGCGCTAGCCGACGTCGCATGAACGCCGCGCTCGATTCCGCCGTCAGCATCGCCTTTCACGGTCTCGCCTTCGCGATGGTGCTCTACCTCGTGTCGGTCGGACTTTCCATCACCATGGGACTGATGGGATTCGTGAACCTGGCCCATGGCGCCTTTGCCGCCCTTGGCGGCTATGTGGCGATTACGCTGATGAACGAGGCGCAGGTCCCCTTCCCGCTCGCGCTGCTGGTCGCGACGCTCGCGGGGGGCGCGCTCGGCGTCCTGTTGGAGCGCACGCTCTACAGCCGGCTCTACGGCAGCACCGAGCTCAATCAAGTGCTGTTCACCATCGGGCTCATCTTCGTCGCCACGGCGGTCGCGCGCTGGCTCTGGGGCCCGCTCTCCCAGCCGCTCCGGCCGCCGAGCTACCTGCAGGGTGAGTTCGACCTGTGGTTCCGGAGCTTTCCCGCCTATCGCAGCTTCCTGATCGTGGCGGGCGCCGTGCTCGTGACGCTGCTCTGGCTCGGTCTCGAGCGCACGCGCTTCGGGGCGCAGGTGCGCGCCGCCGTCGACAACCGGCGCATGGCGCAATCCGTGGGCATCAACACGAGCCGGCTCTTCACCCTCACCTTCGCGCTCGGGAGCGGGCTCGCGGCGCTCGGCGGTGCGGTCGGGGCCGACATCCTCGCGCTCGATCCCGACTATCCGCTGGAGCACCTCGTCTACTTCTTGATCGTGGTGGCGGTGGGCGGGCTCGGCAGCATCAAGGGACCGTTCATCGCGGCCTTGGCTCTCGGGACCGCCGACATCGGATTCAAGTACCTTCTGCCGCAGTTCGGCGCGTTCTTCATCTATGCGATGACGCTCGCCGTGCTGCTCTGGCGCCCGCACGGCCTGTTCGGGCGCGCCAGATGACGAGCCTCGCCGAGGCACCTCCCGCCGCGATCGAGGCGCTCGCGCGGCGGCACCGCTTTCGCCCCTCGGAGGCGCTGCCGTGGCTGGTCGCGCTGTTGTGCTTTTTCGCGTTCCCGGACTACCTGGCGCTCGGGACCCAGGTGCTGATCTCGATCCTGTTTGCCCTGTCGCTCGATCTGATCCTGGGCTACGGCGGCATCGTCACCCTGGGACAGGCGGCCTTCTTCGGGGTCGGCGCCTACACGGCCGGCATCCTCGCCGTGCACGGCTGGACCGAGCCGCTGAGCGGGCTCGTCGCCGCGGGCGCGGTGGCGGCGGTGCTCGGCGTCGTGACCGGCCTGATCCTGCTCCGGACCGAGGGGCTCACGCTCCTGATGCTGACGCTGGTGGTTGCGGAGATGATCCGCGAGGGCGCCAACAAGGCGAGCCAATGGACCGGCGGAGCGGACGGGCTTCAGGGCATCAGCATCTCGCCGATCTTCGGCCTGTTCCGCTTCGACCTGTTCCGGCGCACCTCCTATCTCTATGCGCTCGCGGCGTTGTTCCTGGCGTGGCTCCTGGTGCGCGCCATCGTGCATTCGCCCTTCGGCCGCTCGCTCACGGGGATCCGCGAGAACGTCGCGCGCATGCGGGCGATCGGATCGCCGGTACTGATCCGGCTGGTCACCGCCTACGGAATCGCCGCGGCGCTCTCTGGCGTCGCCGGCGCACTGCTGACGCAGACCGAGCAGTTCGTCTCGCTCGAGGTGCTGAGCTTCGCCCGCTCCGGCGCGGTGGTGATCATGCTGATCCTCGGCGGCGCCGGCCGGCTCTATGGCGCTTTCGTGGGCGTGCCGCTCTACATGCTGGCGCAGGACCAGCTCGCGGAGCAGTTCCCGATCTACTGGTCGACCGGCATCGGGCTGCTGCTGATCGCGGTGTCGCTGGGTGCGCGAGGCGGCGTGCTCGACCTCTGGGATGCAGCCGCCCGCCGGTGGCGACGGCGAGCATGACCGAGCCACCCTCGCCCGGCCCGGGCTCCGCCCGGTCCACCCTCTCCCACTCCGTGGGCGAGGGGGGAGTTCGCCCCTCTCCCGCTCTAGCGCGGGAGAGGGAGGGACCCGTTGCGCAGCAACGGGAGGGTGAGGGCGCTGCGGCGCTCGAGACCCGCGGCCTCTGCAAGAGCTTCGGCGCGCTCGCGGTCGCGAGCGAGATCGACTTCCGGCTCGAGCCGGGCGCACGGCACGCGCTCATCGGGCCCAACGGCGCCGGCAAGACCACCTTCGTCAATCTGGTGACGGGCGCCTTGAGCCCGAGCCGCGGCCGGGTCCTGCTCGCGGGCGAGGACGTGACGGGCCTGCCCGAGGCGCGGCGCGTGAAGCGCGGCCTCGCGCGCACCTTCCAGATCAACACGCTGTTCCGGGGCCTCAGCGTCCTGGAAAACGTGGCGCTGGCGATCGGCGAGCGGCGGGGCGTCGCCGGCGAGCTCTTCCGGCCCGCGGGCCGGCGGAGCGGCGTGGTGGAGGAGGCCTATGCCGCGCTGGAGCGGCTCGGGATCGCCGAGGACGCCGCCCGGATGGTGCGCGAGCTCCCTTACGGACGCCAGCGGCTCGTCGAGATCGCGGTGGCGCTCGGCCTCGAGCCCAAGGTGCTGCTGCTCGACGAGCCGGCGGCGGGCGTGCCGAGCGCCGAGAGCGGCATCATCGTCGAGACCATCGAGAGCCTGCCCAGGGAGATCGCGGTCCTCATCATCGAGCACGACATGGAGCTGGTGTTCCGCATCGCGCGCCGGATCACGGTGCTGGTGCAGGGCTCAGTCCTGATCGAGGGCACGCCCGAGGAGATCGCCGCCGACCCGCGGGTGCGCGAGGTCTACCTCGGCGAGCGGGAGACCGCATGAGCGGCGGCCTGCGGCTCGACGGGGTCCGCGCGGGCTACGGCGAGACGGTCGTTCTCGAGGGCATCTCGCTCGAGCTCGCGGAGGGCGGCACGCTCGCGGTGCTCGGCCGCAACGGCGTCGGCAAGACCACGCTGCTCGCCACCATCATGGGCCACACGAGCCTGCACGGCGGGTCGATCCGGCTCGGCACGCGCGCGATCGAGACCCTGCCGGCTTACCGGCGCGCGCGGCTCGGCATCGGCTATGTGCCGCAGGAGCGCGAGATCTTCCGATCGCTTACCGTGGAAGAGAACCTGCACGTCGCCGAGCAGCCCGGACGCTGGACAGCCGAGCGGGTCTACGAGTTCTTCCCGAAGCTCGCTGAGCGCCGGCATCACTGGGGCAACCAGCTCTCGGGCGGCGAGCAGCAGATGCTGGCGATCGGCCGGGCGCTCATGGGGAACCCCGATCTCCTGCTGCTGGACGAGCCGCTCGAGGGGCTGGCGCCCGTGATCGTCGACGCCGTGCTCGCCGGCATCGACCGGCTCCGCCGCGAGGACGCCCTCGCCTTCGTCCTGGTGGAGCAGCACGCGCGCCTGGCGCTCGGCGTCACCAGCCGGGCGATCGTGCTCGACCGCGGCGCCATCGTGTATGCCGCGGAGAGCGCGAGCCTGCTCGCGGCGCCCGAGCGATTGAGCAGCCTCATGGGTCTGCGCGTTAAGACTTGACGGGACCAGTGTTTGCGCAACTGTTGCTGATCATATAACTAATGCAACCGCTCGCACTCGATCGGGTACGCGTGCCATGTCAGGCAACCGAGCAAGCTGTTCGATCGTGACGACGTGTAAGGGGCGTCTGGCTTTCCTGCGCCAGACCTTGCCCCTGATGGTGGCGACCGGCCTTCCGGTGACGGTCGTCGATTTCGATTGTCCGGACGGCGCCGGTACCTACGTGGCGCAGCATCACCCGACGGTGAAGGTCGTCTCCCTGAAAGACCAGCCAATCTTCAACTATTCAGTGGCGCGGAACGCCGGCGCGCGACAGTCGGGCGGCGACTGGATCGCGTTCATCGACAGCGACGTCATGTTGTCGGAGCGCTTCGCGGCGTTCGCGAGCACCGCGGATCTGGCCGCCCGCGAATTCTTCAATGGAGACACGGCGGACGAGTTGATCGGACAGTGCCTGGTGCCGCGGCGCACATTCGAGGACGTAGGCGGCTATGACGAGGCCATGCTGGGCTGGGGCGTCGAGGACGTCGACCTGTTCGCGCGCCTCGCGGCGAAGGGGCTGCGGCGCCGGGGATTCGGCCCGGGCCTGATGTCCGCCATATCCCACGACGACGCCATCAGGCTCAGGTTCACCGGCCAGGACAACAAGTGGGCGAGCCATCGGATCAATTCCTTGTACTCTCAGATCAAGCGCGACATCGAGGGTGCGAGCCGCCCCCTGACGCTCAAGGAGCGGCGGGACTTGCGGCAGATGGTGGAAAAGGTGATCGGCCGCCTGCGCACGAGCGGGGGCGGTGCCCTGGCTTTTTCGCTGCCGCTGAAGGAGCTCAGTCTCGCCGTGACGCCGGACGTCCTCGCGTCTGACACCAAGGCGAAGGAAGGCGCCTACCACCTCGACTGTTCGCTGACCTATACGCTGAGTCTGGGCAAGGGCGCGGCACGGCGCTCGTGAGAGTGAAGTTCGCGGCGATGCTCCTGCGGGTGTGGCAAGGCGCGACGGGACGAAGCGGCCCGTTGGCAGCTTCCGATGGAAGGGGCGTCTGGGCCGTCGAGGCGTTTCCGTGCTAGCTTCCTGCCTCGAGCCAGGGAGGCACCGCAGGGCACGCGCCCGCCGGATCCGGTGTCGTAGCCCACGATCGGTTCCCCCGCCGCAGCCAAGGCGACAGAGATCGATGCACGCATGCGCGAGCCACGCTCACAACCTTTGACGGCCGCCGTCGTCGCGAAGAGCACCCAAGAGCCTCAGATCCACTTCGAGATCGACCGGCAGCGGCAGCAGGCCGACTACACCTGGTTCCGCGGTGAGCACTGCAATTTCAACCCGAAGCTCAAGAACCTCCGCAACGCGCGGGACATCGTCGCCCATGTCTTGCAGGGCTGGATGCCTGAAGCACCCGTCATCGACTCGACCACGCGGATCGCCGCCTTCGGAAGCTGTTTTGCCGAGCACATCAGCGCGTGGCTCGCGCGGCGCGACTTCGCGATCCTGACCCGCAAGGACGGCAACTACAAGAGCAGCTACCTCGTCCGGTTCGGCGAAGGCATGGTCAACACCTTCGCGCTTCGCCAGCAGTTCGAGTGGGCCTTCGAAGGCAAGCGCGCGGAGGGCGAGCTCTGGCACGGCTACGATGCCCGCGCCTTCGGCTACGACGAGGATGTCCGGGTGGGGACCCGGGCGCTGTTCGACCGGACCGATCTTTTCATCATCACGCTGGGCCTGTCGGAGGTCTGGTATGACGCCGTGACCGGCGGCGTCCTGTGGCGGGCGGTCCCGCGGGAGAAATACGATCCCGCGCGCCACCGGTTCCGGGTCTCCTCGGTCGAGGAGAATCGGGCCAACATCCGGGCGATCTACGATCTGATCCGGACCTATCGGCCCACGGCGAGGATCATCTTCACCCTGTCGCCGATCCCGCTGGTCGCGACGTTCCGGCCGGTCTCGTGCATCACGGCCAATTCCGTCTCGAAGGCGATCCTGCGCGCGGCGCTCGACGATGTCCTGCGCGACATCGGACCCGAGGGCCGGGCGTTCTATTGGCCCTCATACGAGATCGTGACCGACATCTTCGACCACCAGTGGCTGCCCGACCGCCGGCACGTCAAGGACGAGGTCCTGGACTTCATCATGACCCTGTTCGAGAGCGTCTGGTGCCAGGGAGAGCCTCGCATGACCCTCGACGAGGCGTGGGCCCGTGCGCGCTGGGTGACGCGCGGGTTGCCGCGCGGATTCGAAAAGGCACTGCTCCCGCTCGTCGCCTGGTGTGCGCGGCGCCGGGCCCGGCTCGTCGGAGGACACGCCCCCGCACCGCGGACGATCACACGAGAGCACCGGGGGAAGCCGGGCGTCGCGTAGAGCAGCACCCAAGCTTGTCCCACGGCTCTCCGGTTCGGCGAAATGGGTTGCGCTTCCATTCGAGGCAGACTCTAAAGAGTCGTCATGCCCGTGCTGGTCAGGGGCATCGCGTGTTCTCTTGCTGCTGAACAACACGTGGACCCCCCGGGACCAAGCCCGGGGGCGACGACAAAGGGGAGAGTGCAACCGAGAGGAGACTCTTCCGCGCTGTGCCGGAATGCGAACCGCACAGCTTAGGACAAGCCCGCGGATGACGATTTGCGGTGTCAAGGTCCGGGCGAGCGACCGGCCCCAAAACCAAACAGCCCGCCAATCTTTCGATTGGCGGGCTGCGTAGGATCTCCTTACGCGGAGCCGGTCCGCGTCACGATCAGAACTTGAACTGCGCCGACAGCTGGACGCGGGTCAGGTCGCCGGTCCGGCCGTTCTGCAACCGGCCCTCTTGCCGGGTGAACTCGACGCCGAAGTTCGTCTGCGGCACCGGGCTCCAGATCAGGTTCGCATGGACCGTGTAGGTCTGCACGAACAGCGCATTCGCCGTGCTCGCGAGCGCATGCGTGTCAGAAGCAAACGGGGTCAGCGCGTCCTTGTTATCCTGGCGCCAATAGGACGCTGCCACGTTGCTCCGCAGCGTATCGGTCCAGAAGTGCGTGTAGTTCGCGTTGACGATATAGGACTTGACCAACTTGAGGGTCCCAGTGCCAGCAGGAGGAACAGGGAACCCTGCATCGCTGAGGAAGGCGTCGGGCGTCGGCGGACCGTCGCTGTTCACGTAGCGCCCGGCACCCTGGCCGTAGGCCGCTTCCCACGCCAGCGAGTCCTTACCGATGGGCACGTTCCAGTTGCCGGAGAAGCCGACCGCCCAGCCAAACTTCGACTCGCTAAACTGGCCGCCGGATGGACCGGACGTATGCCAATAGATGTCGCGCGCCACGGCATGCAGGTTCAGGTGGCCCCACGGCGCGTTGTAGATGATCGCAGTCGTGAAGTCGGGGATCTTGTCGCCCTGCCCGTTCTTGAACGTCGACGAGTTGGCCGTCGCCTCGATATCGAACACTTGCGACTGTGGATTCTCGGCCGCGACCGCCCAGGTCAGGCCATTGCCGAAGTCGAAGGTATAGCGAACCTGCGGCTGCCGGGTGACGCCGGTCGACTGCATGCCGCCGAAGTCCAAAGTCTCGGCCTCGGATGCGCCGTCGCGGAAGAGCGACAGCGTCTGGCCGGCCAGGAAGGGCCCGAGGGTGCCGTAGGCCTGGCGGAGCCGGAAGCCGTAGGAGTTCGAGTTGACCTTGAGGCTGTTCGAGTTGCTGAGGCCGTTCGGGTTCGTGAAGTCGCCTTCGAGGAAGGTCTTCAACTCGCCGTAGGCCGTCGGCGTGCGGGTCTCGATGTTGAACCGCGACTCCGACGCCGTCATCTGCGAATTGCCGTGGATGTGGTGGCCACTGTCCGCGTTGATCCCGGTGAAGACTTCCGAGACACCGTTGAAGTGGTGCCAGCCGCCGCTGTCGAATGCCACACCGAACGGCGACGCGCCGCCGTTGATGCCCATCTGCTGCCCGAAGTCGTAGGTGTAGTCGAACTTGATGTAGCCGCCGACCTTGAAGGACGTCTGCGTGCCCGGCACGAGGAACGAGCCCGGGAACGATCCCGCGCCCGGCGCGCCCTGCGCCTGAGCCCCAGACATGCCCGAAAGCAGCGCAACGGTTGCCGTCAGGCTCCCCAGTGCCATCGCGGCGTTCAGTTTACGAATTTTCATCGGTTGACCCCCAAGCCAATTAATTTGCCCGTCCGCGAAAGGACGGCGTCCCTTCGGCTTCGGCAACATGACCCGTTTTCCCGAAGGTAAACAAGTTGAAATCCGCCGGTTACGCGCGTTTCTTGGAACCTGTGGCGGCTTTGCAACAGTTGGGCGGCTTGGCGGCAGGATTCCGGCGCTTTGGCGCGCGCCGCGTCAGAGCCATCGGATTATCATAAATCGCCTAGCCTTGACAGAGACTTAGATCCTCCAGCAGCGCCCTTCGCCAGATGCGCTAAGATGCCGTAGGTCTGGGAGCCGCCGGGAGGGAGAGTTTGGCCAATCGCCGGGAGCGCCGCGCCGCCGGGAAGTCGGCGACGCAAGCATGGACCGGGGCTGGCGACCCGTCAGGGATGGGAGCAGATGCACCGACCCGCGATGGGGCGCTGGCGCAGGCCTTGGCGTTTTACCGCAGCGGCAGACTCGCCGAGTCAGAGCAGATTTACCGGCGGCTCTTGAGCGTCGCTCCTCGCGATGCCGACGCGCTCTATCAGCTTGGGATTCTCCTGGGTCAGACCGGGCGACTCGCGGAAGCGGAGCGCCGCCTCGTCGAGGCGGCTGCCTTGCGCGGCGATGAGCCGGCGTTCCATCACGCGGTCGGGCTGCTCAAGGCGACCCAGGGCCGGTTCGCCGAGGCGCTTGCGTGCCACGACCAGGCGTTGGCCCTCGATGCCGCTCACGTGGGCGCCCTGGTCGGGCGAGCCGATGCGCTCCACGAGCTCGGCGATCTTGCCGCGGCCGAGGCCGCTTATCGGCGCGCGGCGGGGCTGGCGCCGCGTGCCGCCGAGATCCGATTCGGCTGGGCCACGGTCCTCGCCGATCTCGGCCGGCTCGACGAGTCGGCCGGCATCTATGCCGAGCTGCTGAGATCGGATCCCCGGTCGGCAGAGACGCACTTCAACCTGGGCGCGGTGTTGCGGGATCTCGGGCGGATCGCCGAGGCGGCGGTCGAATTCGAGCGGGCACTCGCACTCAAGCCGGATATCGAGCATGCGGCCTCCGAGCTCGTCTCCTCGCTCTGCCGGCTGGGCCGATTCGACGAGGCGCTGGATCGTGGCCTCCAGGCCATGCGACGGAACCCGCAATCCGCGGATGCCCGGCGTGCCTTCACCGTCGCCGTGGCGCGCAGCAGCGCGCTCGGCTACAGCCCGGAGGTCTGCGCGTTTCTCGAGCGGTGCCTTTCCGCCGGCGACGCGGAGCAAGAGGACGTCGCGCGGGCCGCGGCGGGGCAGCTTCGACAGAGATACGGGATCGATCCCTCGCCGGCCCAGGCGGCGCACCGTGCGGTCGAGGAGGCTGTGACGACGGGAGGCGCCGCGGGCGCGCTCGCCGATCCGCTCCTCCGGCAACTCCTTGCCAAGACCGTGAATTCCGATCTGGTTCTGGAAGCATTCCTGACCGAGGTCCGCCGTCGGCTCGGCGGGATGGACGACCTGCCGGCGGGCCTGAGCCCCTTCCTGTCGGCCCTCGCCCTCCAGTGCTTCAACAATGCCTATGTCTTCGGGGTCAGCGCGGAGGAAGAGGCACGCCTGGCCGCGCTGCGGAAGGACATCGAGGCCGAGCTCGCGCGCTCGGCCCGGGTGCCGCCGGTCCTGGAGAAAAAACTGCTCCGGTTCGCGCTCTACGCGCCGCTCGCCGGCCTGGCAGGCGCGCGGAAACTCACGGGCTTGCGGGCCGCGTCGGTGGCGCCCCTGCTCGCGCGGTGTCTTGCCGAGCCGCTCGAGGAGGCGGAACTCGCTCGCCGCATCCCGAGCCTCGGCAACGTCGAGAACGCGGTGTCGGCGGCCGTGCGCGATCAATACGAAGAGAACCCTTATCCCCGCTGGTTCTCGCTGCCGCGACTAGAGCCGGCGAGCCTGGCGACGATGTTACGCCGGAAATTTCCGCGCGCGGCGCTCGCTTCCCTGCCCTCGGGGCCGATCGAGATCCTGGTGGCCGGCTGCGGCACCGGCCGGCAGCCGATCGCGACGGCGCTTTCCCTGGCGCAATCCCGCGTGCTTGCGGTCGACTTGTCGTTGGCCAGCCTCGGCTACGCAAAACGGATGGCGCTCCGGCTCGGCGCCTCGAACGTCGATTTCCTGCACGCCGATCTGCTGGCGCTCGACCGGCTCGGCCGGCAGTTCGAATTGATCGAGGCCGTGGGCGTGCTCCATCACATGGAAGATCCGATGGCCGGGTGGCGCGTCCTCTGCGGCTTGCTGCGAGAGGGCGGGCTCATGCGCATCGGGCTTTACAGTGCGCTGGCGCGCGCCGATGTCGTCGCGGCGCGCGAGCGCATCGCGGCGCTCGGGCTCGCGCCGACGCCGCGCGACATTCGCGCCTTCCGCCGGCGCGTCCTGTTCGGCGAGGACGCGGGACGGTTTCCGAGCCTGGCGCGCTCCGCGGACATGTTCGACCTCAACGGCTGCCGCGACCTGCTGTTCCACGCGAAAGAGCATCGCTACACGCTGCTCGACATCGGGGACATGCTGGCCAAGCTCGGGCTGGGGTTCCTGGGCTTCGAGCATGCGGACGAGGCCGCGCCCCTACGGTATCGCGCGGAGCAGCCCGACGATGCCGCAATGGTCGATCTGGCGCGGTGGGCGCGATTCGAGGAAGCGCACCCGGACACGTTCTCGGGTATGTACGTATTCTGGTGCCGGAAGGCGCCGGCGCCTCCTGCGCCATAGCAAACAGCACAGCGGGATTCAGTACATGTCGCAAGCGGATACGCGCAGCCCAGAGGACCTGGTGGAGGAGGGCCGGGTGCTCCACCGCGCCGGTCGGGTCGACGAGGCCGAGCGGCTCTATGCGCAGGCGTTGGCCCAGGACCAGGATTTCGCGGAAGCGCATCAGCTCATGGCGGTGATCGCGGGACAACGCGGCCTTGTCGACCGGGCGATCGCCGGATTCCGTCGTGCGATCGCCCTCGGCGGACCGACAGCGGAGCGGCTTTACAACCTCGCCGAGGCGTATCGGATCGCCGGGGACTTCGAGCCCGCGCTCGGCGCCTATAACCAGGCGCTGACGCTCGACGCCGGGTTGCTCGACGCCTACCGGAACGCCGCGGAAGCCGCGAAGGAAATGGCGGCGATCGCCGCCGCCCAGGGCAACGCCGGAGCCGCCGACCGCCTCAACAAGACGGCCGCGCACTATCTGCTGGGACTCGGCCACGCTTGCCTGAAAGGCAGGAACCTCGCCGCCGCCGAGGGCGCCTATCGAGCATCGATCGCCCTCGATCCGGGGCAAGCCGAGCCGCACAGCAACCTCGGCACCATCTCCTTGCAGAAGAACCGGCTGGTCGAGGCGGAGACGTCGTATCGGCAGGCCAATGCCTTTCAGCCAAACTCGCCCGCCTTCGTCAACAACCTCGGCGTGGCACTCCTCAGTCAGGCACGCATCAAGGAAGCCGCCGATCTGTTCCGGCGGGCCATCGAGATCGATCCGTCCTTTCAGGATGCGCGGATCAACCTGCGCGACCGGATCCTGCCCTGGCGCCATTATCGCGCCGACCTCGATCCGGTCGCCATGTTCGAGGCGCACCGGGAGTGGGGACGCGATGCCGTGGCGCGCGCCGACGCCGATGCGCGCGCCCTGCCGCCGTTCACCAACCCGCGCGATCCCGATCGGCCCTTGCGGATCGCCTACGTCGGATTGAATCTCAGCTCCCCCGAGTCCTACTACTTCTTCGAGCCGCTGATCGCCCACCTGGATCGCTCGGCGTTCGAGTTTGTCGTCTACCGGGCGCCGACCGAGATCGGCCCGGGTTTCGAGCGCTTGAAAAAGCTCACCAAACATCGGCAGGTGCTGCTGCCCCATCGCGCGACGGAGCTGGCGCGGATGATCCGGCGCGACCGGATCGACATCGCCATCGATCCCGCGGGGCACCTGGTCCATGGCCGGCTCGACATCTTTGCGCTGAAGCCGGCACCGGTGTGCGCCGCCTGGCTCGGCTACCCCGATACGACGGGGCTTCCGACGATCGACTATCGGATCACCGACGAGGTGGCGGATCCGCCGGGAGCGGACGCTCTCTACACCGAGCGGCTCTACCGGCTGGCGGGCCCGGCGTTCATCTTCCATCCGCCGGAGGAGGCGCCGGAGAGCGCGCCTCTGCCCGCGCAGGAGCCAGGGGTCGTCACATTCGGCAACCTCGACGAGCCCCAGAAAATCTCCCCGGAAGCGCTCCAGGCCTGGCGGTCGATCCTGAGCCGACTGCCGCGCGCCCGCATCGTCCTGGCGGCGCCCCAGTTCGCGGACGCCGGCTACGTCGACCGATTTCGAGCCGGGCTCGAGACCGCCGGCATCGCGACCGAAAGGGTGCGCCTGCGGGAGCTGCCCGACGAGCTCCCCCAACGGCTCTCCTGCTATTCGGAAATCGACGTCGTCCTCGACACCTTCCCCTTCAACGCCGGCCGCGCGCAGATCTGCGAAGCGCTCTGGATGGGCGTGCCCGTCATCGCTCTCTGGGGCGACCGGCCCTGCGGCCGAACGAGCGCGAGCGTGCTCGCTCAAGTCGGTCTCGAAGGCCTGATCTCGGAGGCGCCCGACCGGTATGGGAAGGTCGCCGTGGAGCTCGCCGGCGATCTGGAGCGGCTGCGGACGCTGCGCGCGGGGATGCGAGAGCGCTTGCGCGTGTCGCCCCTGATGGACGAGGCGGCTTTCGCGCGACGCTTCGGCGCGGCGCTTCGGGACATGTGGCGGCGTTGGTGCCTCTCCGCAACTTGAGCGCCGAAGCTCCCATGTCCCCTTGTTCGGAGCACTGCCGCCGGGTTATACGCGGGCTCACGGCGTTGCGGCCGACCGGAGAGATCGGCAGAATCGAGTAAAATGGTACTGCATCGCAGCGACATGGCGGACGCGCCCGCATACGAGCCGCCGCAGTCCGATACCGAGCGCCGGCTTGCCGACATCTGGCAGGAAAGCATCGGGATCGATGCCGTCGGCCGGCATGACGATTTTTTCCTGATGTGCGGCAGCTCGCTCATCGCCGCGGTCATCTTCGCGAAAATTCAGGAGCGTTTCGGCGTCAAGCTGCCGCTGTCGCTGCTGGTCTCCTGCCCCAGCGTGGCGCAGCTCGCGGTGCGCATCGACGAGCGCAGGGCCGCGGGCTGAGTCATGTTGATCCCAATCCAGACCGGTGGCGGAAGGACGCCTGTGCTGCTGGTGCACGGCATGTTCGGCGTGCTGCCGTGGCGGCGCGGCCGCGCCTTGGCGGATTTTCTCGGTGCGGACCAGCCGATCTACGGGATCGAGGCGCCGGGATTCGACGGCGGACGCAAGCCGCGCGCCAAGGTTCCGGATGCCGCCAACGAGTATCTGACCGAGGTTCGCCGTGCCGGCTTGCGGGCTCCGTTCATCATCGTGGGCGTCTGCGGCGGCGCGATCATGGCGCTACAGATCGCGCAAAATCTCGTCGTCGCCGCGCAATATTCGGGTGAGCCGCCGCCGGTGCCGCTGCTCATCCTGATCGATCCGCCGGGGCTGCCGGGCCTGGAGATCAGGCCCGACGAGCTGAGCGCCACCGCCGCGGATCTGCTCAAGGAACGCGTCTCCACCTGGTTCCTGGACGCGCACAAGCGCCTGGAGGAGATCCCGTTCGACATCGACGATCCCCAGCAGCTCGCCATCGCCACCGAGGTGGGCGCCGCGATCGAGTGGTCGATCAGCACCTATTATCCCACGCCCTATTCCGGACGCGTCGAGGTGCTCGCCGTCGAGGCGATGGCGCAGCTGGTGAATCGGCCGCACTGGCCTTGGCGCAGGGTCCTCGCGGGCCAATGGAATCTCGGCACGCTGCACTGCCAGCACCAGGAAATCTTCACGACGCACGCGCCCGAGGTGTTCCGATGGGTGAAGGCTCGTCTCGACGAGCTGCCGTCTGCGCCCGATCGAAAATAGGCGTGCGGCGGGAGGCAAGCCCAGCCGAAGCCGGCGCATCGCGCGCCGCGGCCGGTATCAAGCCATGAATCTCGCCGAGACGATCGCACGTCACGCGCGCTCGCGGCCGCAGACCCCGGCGCTGGTCGATGCGGATCGGACGGTGGACTACGCCGCGCTCAATCGCCTCATCCGGCAGGGCGCGGCGCAGCTGCGCGCTCTCGGCGTCGGTACGGGGGACGCGGTCGCGATCTGTCTCGACGACACCGCCGATCACGTGATCGCGTTCCTCTCCGCGGCACGTCTCGGTGGCGTGTCGGTGCCGATCGATTGGCGAGCGCCGCCCGCAGAGCGCGACCGGATCGCACAGCGCCTCGGCGTGAAGCTGGCGCTCGTGGAGGCGGGAGCGCCCGCGCTCGCGGGCGTGCCGAGCCGGGCCGTCGACGCGAGCTGGTATGCCGAGGCAGCGCGCCGCGACCCGGCCCAGGATTTTCCCGCGGACGCGGACGCGGCCTTGATGATCGGCCTCACCTCGGGCACCACCGGCGCGGTCAAGGGCATGCTGGTGTCCCATCGCCAGATGGACGCGCGGGCGAGACCTTTCGATTGCATCCTGAGCGGGCGCGCGCACCGGTATCTCTCGGCCTCGCCGCTCGCCTTCAGCGCGGGCCGGAACTATTGCCTGACGCACCTGATCCAGGGCCATACCGTCGTTTTTCACCCGCCGCTGTTCACCGCCGACGAATACGTCGAGACGATCAACCGCACGCAGGCGACGGGCGGATTCGTCGTGCCCACGGTGATCCGCCAGCTGCTCGGCCTGCCGCGCGGCAAGGGCCCGCTGATGCCGCACGTCGAGGTGCTGATGTGCGGCGGTGCCCCGCTCGGCGCCGAGGAAAAGCGCGCCACGCTCGACCGCGTCACGCCGAATTTCTACGAGTTTTACGGCACCGTCGCGACGGGCCCGATCTCGTTTCTCGAGCCGCACGAGATGGCCCGGCATGCCGAGACCGCCGGACGGCCCGCGCCGCTCTGGAAGGTCGCGGTCGTCGACGACGAGGACCGCGACGTGCCGCCTGGCGCCACCGGACGCCTGCGCGTCCGCGGGCCGGCCCTCGCCTCGGGCTCGGCCGACTCCGCGACCCGAGACGACGAAGGCTTCCGGAACGGCTGGTACTACACCGGCGACCTCGCCGCGCTCGACCCCGCGGGGTTCCTCACTCTCAAGGGCCGGGCCGGCGACGTCATCCTCCGCGGCGGCAGCAACGTCTATCCCGACGAGGTCGAGGGCGTCCTGACCGAGCACAAGGACGTCGCGGAAGCCGCGGTGATCGGCCGCCCCTCGCGGGACCTCGGCGAGGAGGTGGTGGCTTTCGTGGTGGCGCGCGGCGCGCTCGATCCCGAGGCGCTGATCGCGCACTGCTGCAGACGCCTCACGGGCTACAAAGTGCCCTGCCAGATCATTCCGGTCGCCAGCCTGCCGAAGACCGGCTTCGGGAAGGTCGACCGCAAGCGGCTCCGGAGCCGCCTCGCCCAGTGAACCTCGCCGAGACGATTTCCCGCCACGCCCGGTCGCGGCCGGAGACGCCGGCGCTCGTCGAGGACCGGCGGACGATCACCTATGCGGAGCTCGATCGCCTCATCCGCCAGGGCGCGGCCCAGCTTCGCGCCCTGGGTCTCGGCACCGGCGACGCGCTGGCGATCTGCCTCGGCGATACCGCCGATCACGTCATCGCCCTCCTCTCGGCGGCCCGGCTCGGCGCGGTTGCCGTGCCCATCGACTGGCGTGCGCCGCCCGCCGAGCGCGGCCGGATCGCAAAGGCGCTCGGCGTCAAACTGGCGCTGATCCAGCCCCGGGCGCCCGCGCTCGCGGGCGTGCCGAGCCGGACGGTGGACGAGCAGTGGTACGCCGAGGCCGCAGGCCGCGACGGCAGCCAGGCGTTCCCCGCCGACGCGGACGCAGCCCTGATGATCGGGCTCACCTCGGGCACCACGGGCACCGCCAAGGGCATGCTGGTGACCCATGCGCAGATGCATGCGCGGACCATTCCCTTCGATGCCATCCTCCCGCCGGGTCCGCACCGCTATCTCTCGGCCTCGCCGCTCGCCTTCAGCGCGGGGCGCGGCTATTGCCTGACCCATCTGATCCGCGGCCACACGGTGCTCTTGCATCCTCCGCTGTTCGCGCCCGACGAGTACGTCGAGACCGCGAACCGGCTGCAGGCGACCGTCGGCTTCGTGGTGCCGACCATCCTGCGCGCGCTTCTGGAGCTGCCGGCGCCGGCCGGGCCGCTCCTGCCGGGCTTGAGCGCGCTCGTCTGCGCGGGCGCGCCGACTCATCCCGAGGAAAAGCGCACGTCGCTTCGCCGCCTCACACCGCGCTTCCACGAGATCTTCGGCACCGTCGGCACCGGGCCCATCACGGTGCTCAAGCCCGGCGACATCCCGGCACATGCAGAGAGCGCCGGTCGCCCGCACGAGATCTGGCGGATCGAGATCGTGGATGACGCGGACCGCGCGCTCCCCCGCGGAGCGGCCGGGCAGCTGCGCGTCAGCGGGCCGGGCGCCGCGCTTCGGCTCGAGGCCGGCAGCGCCGCCGCCGGCGAAGCGGTCCGCGACGGCTGGTACTACACCGGCGATATCGCAGAGCTCGACGGGGAGGGGTTCCTGCACCTCAAGGGCCGGGCGAGCGACACCATCATCCGCGGCGGCACCAACATCTACCCCGACGAGATCGAGGCGGTACTCGCCGAGCACACAGCGGTCGCGGACGCGGCGGTGATCGGCCGTCCCTCGCCCGCGCTCGGCCAGGAAGTGGTGGCGGCGGTCGTCGCCCGCGGCACGGTCACCGCCGAGGAACTCATCGCCCATTGCCGGCGGCGCCTCAGCCCCTACAAGCTGCCGGCGGAGATCGTTTTCGTCGCGGCGCTGCCGCGCACCAGCTTCGGCAAGCCGGACCGCAGGCGGCTCGCCAGCGAGATCGCCGAGGAGCCCGGGCCGTGAAGCCCGGCGAGCGGGCCCCCTACTCCGCCATCGTCGACCGTCCGGCGCTCGGATTCCCGGACGGCATCCGGCTCGTCCTGTGGCCGATCGTCAACCTCGAGGTGTGGGAGATCGAGCGCGCCATGCCGCGCCAGGTGCTGCCCGCGCCGACCGGTGTCGCGCTGCTTCCCGACCTGCCCAACTGGAGCTGGCACGAGTACGGCATGCGCGTCGGGGTCTGGCGCTTCTTCGCGGCCTTCGACCGGCTCGGCATCGCGCCGACGCTCTCGATCAATGCCAAGGTGACCGAGGCCTATCCGCGCGTCTCGCAAGCGGCTCTGGAGCGCGGCTGGGAGTTCATGGGCCACAGCTATGTGCAGATGCCGATACACGCGGTCGAGGACCAGCGCGCGCTCATCGGGCAGTCGCTCGATGCGCTGGAGCGGTTCACGGGCAAGCGGCCGGTGGGCTGGCTCGGGCCGGGCCTCACCGAGACCTACGAGACGCCCGATCTCCTCGCCGAGGCCGGTGTCCGATACGTCGGCGACTGGGTCTGGGACGACGAGCCCGCGGAGATCCGCACGAAGCACGGGCCGCTGGTGACGCTTCCCTATACGGTCGAGCTCAACGACATCCCTATGATGATCGTGCAGCACCACACGGCCGAGGAGTTCCTGATCCGCTCGAAGGCGCAGTTCGACCGGCTCTACGCGGAAAGCGCCTCGCGCGCGAAGATCCTGTCCTTCGCGGTCCACCCCTACATCACCGGCGTGCCGCACCGTATCGGCCAGCTCGAGGCGTTCCTCGATTACGCGGCCCGGCATCCCGGCGTCGCGTTCTGGACCGGAGAGCGGATCCTGGAGTGGTATCGGAGCGCGATCGGCCCGAGCCGGCGATGAGCCGAGACCGCGGCCGTCCTGAACCTATGCCGGCTCGATCGCCTTGGCGCGCACGGCCTCCTCGAGAAATTCCTCCAGCGCCGTTATGCACGACCGATCGCGATACACGCGGTGCTTGTTCGCCGCCACCCTTGCACCGACCGACTCTCGCCATTCGCGCTCTCGAGCCAATCGACCCGCAAGGGCGACATATTCATCGAGCGACCGCGCCAGGGTCTCGGTGACGCCCATCCGTCGCAGGATCGCGGCGCTGTGCCTGCCGCGCATCAACCGGCCTTCCAGAGCCACGATCGGCAGATTGTGCACCAGACTTTCAAGCGTCGAATTGCAGCCAGACCACTCGATGCTGTCGAGAAACACGTCGCAGCAGCCTATCGCGCCCATGAACCGCGCGCGATCGAGGCTCGGCAGGAACACGCAATGGTCGTCCGCATTCAGTCCGGAGGCCTTGAAGGCGCGGTGGAGCCGCTGCCGGAACAGGTCGGTGACCTCCGCCCCATGGCGGTATTCGATGAAGACGAACTGGCAGTCGCCGGCCTCGCGCGCGATGCGCGGATAGATCTGGTCGTACTGCGGCAGATATTTGTATAGGGATTGTCCGCACCAGAAGGCCGTGGCGCCTGCGCGCAGTCCGATCTCGGAGCGCTCGATCTCCGCCGACGCGATCTCAACGGGGTCATAATAGACGGACAGATTGGGGAGGCGGACCAGCCGCTCCGTGTAGTGTTCTTGGCCGTCCGGCGGCTCCATCAAGTCGCCGCTGAGGTAATAGTCGAGCGTCGGAAAGCCGCTGGTCACGGGGTGTCCCCACGAGTTGCACTGGACCGGTGCCAGGCGCAGCGCAGCCAATTGCGCCGAGGGCCCGTCCATGCCGATCTCGGGGTAGAGCAGGACGTGCGGCGCATCCGCCAAGATCGCTTCTCGCCAGCGAGCGAGCGGCAATGGACCTCGGACAAAGCGGTCACAGAGTGCCGCTGCCGCAATCGTCTCCGAATCATGCTCGCCGCTCGTGCAATAGCCGAACACCTGAAAGCGTCGACGATCGAGTTGGGTGAGCCAGCCCCTTAGCGGAATCTTCCACACGGAGTGCCAGCGGAAGAACGCGCTGACCACCCCTACGCGCACGCGCTCGCCGGGTCCAGGCGGGGCACTGACCCGTGCCGGCGGGAATCTGGCCGACATGATTCCGCAGGCGAGCCTTCCCCAGATGCTTTGCAGATCGCGGTCAACGAGGCCTTGATAGGCGAGATAGAAAGGCAGGTTTGATCCGACGCCGTCCACGAGGTCGCCCGGCGTCCTGTCGCTCTCGACCTCGTCGCGGAGCGCGATCAACCGATCCTCGTACGCGGAGCGTCGCTCGGCGATCTCTGCCTCGTTCCGGTAGAGGACCGGCAGCTCGACCATGCACAAGCCGAAGCGCGCCTCCGCGAGATCGGGCCTGATTGCGAGCGCGTGCTCGTAGTGCCGTGTGGCTTCCGCGCGCCTCCCCAGCTCCTTGAAGAGGCCGGCGAGGTTGTAGTGGGCCTCCGCGTAGCTGGGCTCGAGCGAGATCGCGCGCTCGAAGTGGCGAATAGCCTCAGGGAACCGGTTGAGCTTGCGCAACGCATTCCCTGCGGCATTGTGCGCCTTGGCGGAATGCGGCTTGAGCGCCAACGCCCGCCGCGCGTGCTCGAGCGCCTCGGCGTAGCGACCAAGGCCGTCCAAGGCATGAGCGAAATTCTGCTCTGCCTCCGCGTAGCGGGGATTCGCCGCAAGCGCCCGCGTGAATTGCGCCACGGCCTCCTCGTGCCGTCCAAGCGCGAAAAGCGACTTTCCGAGATTGTTGCGGGCCTCTGCATAATCCGGCGCGAGATCGAGGGCGTGCTCGTACCTCGGGACGGCCTCGTCGTGCCGCTCGAGCGCCTGCAGAGCATTCCCGAGGTTGAACGAGGCCTGTGCGTAGCCTTCGCGGAGCTCGAGAGCTCGCTCGTAGCACGGAAGCGCCTCTTCGTAGCGCTTGACCGATTCGAGCGCGACGCCGAGATCGTTGTGCGCCTCGGCCGATCGCGGCTCCCGATCGACCGCGCGCCGGATCAGCCGGATCGCCTCTTCGAGCTTTCCCTGCTGGGCCTTGGCCACGCCCAGGTGATGCAGCGCACCGGCGTGCTCCGGCTCCGCGGCAAGAACCGCCGCGTAGAGTCTTTCCGCCTCGTGTAAGCGGCCCTGGCGGTGCAGGGAGAGCGCGGTGTCGAAGGCTTGCGACGGGATCATGCCCGGACTCCGCCAGGATCCTCCTCGAACACCGACGTCCCAGGGATTGCCGGCGCCGCCGACACGGCAAAGGACGCGGCCGGCTCGCCGCGCTGCCAGCGGTCGTACATCGTCTCGTAAGCCTGTTCGAGATGGCGGCAGTAGCGGAGAGAATCGAAGAGCGGCGCGGTCGATCGGTTCCGGGCGAGCTGGGCCCGCAGCTCGCCGAGTAGCGCCGGGTCTCGGGCGAGCCTCAGCGCCAGCGCCTCGTACTCGGTGAGGGAGCTGGTGACCAGCTCGGGAAGACCCACCGCGCGTAAGAGGCTTCCGGCCACGCGCGCCGCGAGGCTTCGGCCGGCGCAGGTCAGGACCGGCAACCCCGCCCACAGGGAGTCGCTGGCGGTCGTGTGGGCATTGTAAGGGAGAGTATCCAGGAAGAGGTCCGCGAGGCGATGGCGCGCGAGGTGCTCCGGCGACGGCAATCGGGTCGCGAAGCACAGGCGGTCGGCGGCGACTCCGCGTGCCTCCGCCTCGCGCCGGAGATTCGCCCGCGCGGTGTCGTTGCCGGTGAGCAGCCACAGCACCGATCCCGGCACGGCCTTCAACAGCCGCATCCAGACGTCGAACATCTCGGGCGCGAGCTTGACGGTGTTGTTGAAGCAGGCGAAGACAAACGCGCCCTCGGGCAGTCCCGCCCACGCGCGCTTGATCGGCGCCTCGGCGATCGGGTGCTGCCGGTCGTTGGGCTGGTAGCAGTCGGGGAGACGGACGATCTTCTCGGTGAATGCTGAGTCCTGGCCCTCGGGGACGATGAAAGGATCGGCAATGATGTAGTCGATGTGATCAGCGCCCATCGTGCCGGCGTAGCAGAGGTAGTTCACCTGGATCGGCGCCGGCCGGTAGGCGAGGATCGCGGGACGGCATCCCCGGGTGAGCCCGCCGAGATCCACGGCCACGTCGATCTCGAGCGCCCTCATTCGGCGGGCGATCTCGATATCCGACAACTGGCGGGCGTCGACGAAGCGCTCGAACGGGTTGACGAGCCGGGCGCGCATCGCACTGCCGTCGGCGGCGCTGAGCGAGAACGCAGAGAGCTCGAACCGCGTTCGATCATGGAGCTCGAACAGCTCTGCCGTGAGATGGCCCGTCGCATGCTCCCGGAAATCCGGAGACAGATAGCCTAGGCGGATCCGCTCGTGGCGGGTTCGCGCGCGCTCGGGGAACACGACGGATGAGGGCGGCTTCAGGCTCTGGACGAGGCCTCGCGCGGCACGGCGCTGCCGAGCGGGATCATCGAGCCAGTCGAGCACGACGAAAGGCAAGACGGGCACCGAGCCGTCGTCGATGGTGTCCGCCAGCCGCTTGCGGTCCTGCGAATAACTCGTCCAGTCGCAAACCTGACGCTTGACCAGAAGATATTCGCAGCGGAGCTCGCCCTCTATTGACGCGGCCGCGCCCGACCTGGCATTCAGCGCAGCCCGGTACGACGCCAGCGCATCCGCGTAGCGTCCGAGGTCGGCAAGAGCCCGCGCGCGGTTGGCGAGGGCCTTGGCGTAGTTGGACCGCAGCGCCACGGCCCGGTCGAAGCACGCCAGGGCTTCGCTGGTGCGCTTCAACTCGTGCAACGCGATTCCGCGATTGTTCAGCGCCTCGGGCAAGTCGGGCTGGATCGCCAGCGCCCGGTCGCAGCTCGCGAGCGCTTCCTCGAAGCGGTTGAGATCGCGCAGGACCTCGGCGCGGTTCGCCAGCGCCTTGGCGTAGTCAGGGCGAATCGCCAGGGCCTTGGCGTAGCTCTCCAGCGCCTCGTCGGGACGGCGCAAGTCGTGCAAGACGTTGCCGCGGTTGCTGAGGGCCTCGGCGTAATCAGGCCTGATCTCAAGCGCCTTCTCGCAGCTGGCGAGCGCCTCATCGTATCGCCTCAGGGCCTGCAGGATGTTCGCGCGGTTGTTGTGCGCCTCCGCGGAACCGGGGTTGACGGCGAGCGCCTTACGGATGAGTCGCTCGGCCTCGTCTTGCAGGCCGCGCTCGGCCTTGAGCACGCCCAGCAAGTGGAGGGCATCGAAGCACCGGGGCTCGGCGCGGATGATTCGGCTGTACATCCGCTCGGCTTCCTCGAGATGACGGGCCTGATGCGCCGCGAACGCGCGCTGCAGCGCCTCGCCGAGGGTCATCCTCCCGGGTTGCATGCCCAAGCTCTGCCGCGATGCGCCGCGCCCAATCGAGCCCAGAGTGCGTTATGTCTCCGCTTCAAGTCAGCTCTGAACCTGTTGCCCCCGGTCGTCATTGCGCCGATCATAGCACCCGTCCCAACGCACTCGCGATCCCCACGGGTCGCGAGGCCGACCATCTCTAAGGCAATTCCCTTGACCTTCTCCACACCCGCTGCCCGGCTCGGCGTCGACATCGGCGGCACCTTCACCGACGTGGCGCTCGAGATCGGCGAGCGGCGCTTTACCTCCAAGATCCTCACCACCACCAAGGCACCCGAGGAGGGTGTGTTGGCGGCGATCCGCGCCGTGATCGCGGAAGCCAAGATCGAGCCCGCGCAGGTCGCGTTGGTGATCCACGGCACGACGCTCGCGACCAATGCGCTGATCGAGCGCAAGGGCGCCAGGACCGCGCTTCTCACGACCGAGGGCTTCCGCGATGTCCTGGAGATCCGGCACGAGAACCGGTTCGAGCAATACGACGTCAACATCGATCTGCCGCCACCCCTCGTGCCGAGGCGTTGGCGGCTCCCGATCCGGGAGCGGATCAATGCGCAGGGCAAGGTGCTGACGCCGCTCGATGCGGCGAGCGTCGATCGGGCACTCGACACCCTCGAGGCGCAGCAGATCGAGTCCGTCGCGGTGGGCTTTCTCCACAGCTTCACCAATCCCGAGCACGAGCAGCGCGTCGGCGAGGCCGTCGCCAAGCGCTTCCCGAAGATGACGGTGACGCTCTCGTCAGCGGTGTCGCCGGAGATGCGCGAGTACGAGCGACTCTCCACCGCCTGCGCCAACGCCTATGTACAGCCGCTGATGGGGCACTACCTCGGCAAGCTCGACACCGAGCTCAAGCGCGCGGGCTTCCACTGCCCGCTCTTCTTGATGACCTCCGGCGGCGGCATCACTACGGTCGAGACCGCGATCCGCTTTCCGGTGCGGCTGGTGGAGTCGGGACCCGCGGGCGGCGCCATCTTCGCGAGCCGCATCGCCAAGCAGCACGAGCTCGACCAGGTGATCTCCTTCGACATGGGCGGCACCACCGCCAAGATCTGCCTGATCGACCGCGCACAGCCGCAGACCAACCGGCTTTTCGAGGTTGCGCGCATCTATCGCTTCCTCAAGGGCAGCGGCCTGCCATTGCGCATTCCTGTGATCGAGATGGTCGAGATCGGCGCCGGCGGCGGCTCGATCGCCCGCATCGACGCCATGGGCCGCATCGCGGTCGGGCCGGACAGCGCGGGCTCCGAGCCCGGTCCGGTCTGCTACGCCCGCGGCGGCGTCGAGCCGACGGTGACCGACGCCGACGTCGTGCTCGGCCGCATCGATCCCGCGACGTTCTCCGGCGGGTCCATGAGCCTCGACGTTGCCGGCGCCATGCACCAAGTGGGCAGCCGGCTCGGCGAGCGCCTGGGCCTCAGCACCGAGCTTGCAGCGCTCGGCGTCAGCGAGATGGTGGACGAGAACATGGCGAATGCCGCCCGCGTCCACGCGATCGAAAGCGGCAAGGACGTGCGGGCGCGCACGCTGATCGCCTTCGGCGGCGCAGCGCCCATTCACGCGGCGCGCGTCGCCGAGAAGCTCGGCATCGGTCGCGTGCTCATCCCTGCCAACGCCGGCGTTGGCTCCGCGGTCGGCTTCCTTCGCGCACCCGTCGCCTACGAGATCGTACGCAGCCACCTCGAGCGCGTCAGCACCTTCGACGCGGGCGCGGTGAACCGCCTCCTTGCGGAGATGCGGGCCGAGGCCGAGGCGATCGTCCGGCGCGGCGCACCCGAGGCGAAGCTCGTCGAGCAGCGCTCGGCTTTCATGCGCTATCGCGGCCAAGGCCACGAGATCGCGGTAAACCTGCCAGTCCGCGCCTTCACCAAGGACGATGGCGCGCAGTTGACGGAGCTCTTCGAGGCCGCCTACCGCCGGCTCTACGCCCGCGCGATTCCCGGCGTCGACGTGGAGATCCTGAGCTGGGTCGTCTCGGTGAGCGCGCCCGCCGAAGGCAGCCTCGCGAGCCCCAGCCCGGTCAAGCGCTACGAGCCGAAGCCGCGCTCGCGCCGGAAGGTGTTCGATCCCAATACCGGCGAGTTCCTGGAAGTGCCGATCTACTGGCGCCCGGAGCTCACGCCCGGCGCCCGCATCAAAGGTCCAGCCGTGATCGCGGAGGCCGAGACCTCGACGGTGCTGAGCCCGCTCTTCGACGCGGAGATCGACGGCTTCGGATATATTGCGCTCACGCGGCGCTCTTAGCGACCGTCTGCTGCGGAGGTTGCGGCACGATCTCCAGGACGGCGGGCGCGAGGGCATCGGTCAGATGCCGCGGATAGACCGTCCCAGGCGAGCATCCATTGCAGTAGTTGCGATGTGGGATAAGCTGGATCAGCCAACTCGAATGCCGCGCGCACGGATCATGGATCTCGTTCCGGAGACGGTCCGGTAGGCGGCATCGTGATCGAAAGCATTTCGAGCGAGAACTAGTGACAGCTCCACCCGGGTCTCGCACAGCCTCGGAAGCATTTCGGGCGGCGCTCTCGCTCCATCAACAAGGCCGCTTGGAGGAAGCTGAGAGGATCTATCGAGACATACTCAGGATCGAGCCGGACCATTCCGGCTCTCTGCGTCATCTCGGCGTGGTCCAAGCGCAGAAGGGTCGGTTCGACGACGCCATACGGCTGATTCGCCGAGCAGTACAGAAGAACCCGCGTTCGGCCGAGGGCCACAATGATCTCGGAGTGGCGCTCGAGGCGGCAAAGCGTCATGCCGACGCGATCGCGCACTACGAGCAGGCCCTTATGCTGAGGCCAGACTATGCCGAGGCGTATTTCAACCTGGGCAATGCGCTGCAAGCGCTCGGGCGCCACGAGGAGGCCGTCGTACGGTTCGAGAGAGCAATCGAGCTGAAACCCGGCCATGCCGAGGCGCATAACAACCTCGGGATCGCCCTGCATAATCTCGATCGGTATCCTGAAGCGCTCGCGCAATATGAGAAGGCACTCGCGCTCAATCCCCGCTATGCCGAGGCGCATAATAACCGCGGTAACACGCTCAGAGCGCAAAAGGACTACGATGGAGCCATCGCCGCCTACCAGCGCGCGCTGCAGGTCAAACCAGCCTACGCAGACGCGTACAACAATCTGGGCACGGCAGCCCGCGGTCAGAAGAAGCCGAAAGATGCTGAGGAATTATACCGGAAGGCGCTGACGCTAAAGCCGCGCGATCCGTCGATCCTCAACAACCTCGCCTTGTCGCTGATGGACCAGAAGCGGGTCGACGAGGCGCTAGTGCTTTTTCGGCAATCCAGCGAGATCGATTCCCACAATCACTCGACCCATCTGTGTCTAGCGCGCGCCTATCTTGACAAGGGCATGCTGGACGCGGCGAAAGCCGCGTGCGAATGCGCCACCCAACTCAAGCCGGACGATCCTGACGGGCTCAACACGATGGGGCGAATTCTGTCCGAGCAGAATCGTTCCGAGGCGGCGCTCTCCAGCTTCCAGAAGGCGATCGCGCTCAAGCCGCATCTGATCGATTCCCACAACAATATGGCGCACATCCTGCAGAATCTCGGCCGCTTCGACGAGGCGCAGGACGCCTATGCGAGGGCGCTCGAGATCGATCCGAAATCGATCGCCGTGCTGTTCAATCTGGCGGACCTCAAGAATTTCGCACCCGACGATCCGCACCTGCGGACCATGGAAGAGTTGGCTACCGACACGGACGCCTTGCCGGAGGAAGATCAAATTCGCCTACACTTTGCGCTCGGCAAGGCCTATGGCGACCTCAAGCTGCATGAGAAGTCGTTCGATCACTTACTCAGAGGCAACGCCCTGAAGCGACGCACTCTCGATTACGACGAGATCATGACAGCCGAGTATTTCGACCGCACCCGTCGCGTGTTCACTGCCGAGCTCTTTCGCGACAAGCAAGGCCTGGGGGACCCGTCCCGGCTCCCGGTGTTCATCGTGGGCATGCCGCGCTCCGGAACCACGCTGGTGGAACAGATTTTAGCGAGCCACCCTGCGGTATTCGGCGCGGGCGAGGTCAAGCATCTAGGGGCGGTCGTGCACAGCGCGCGCATGGACGACGGCAGCGAGGCGGCCTATCCCGAATATGTTGCCGCGGCCGGGGGGCAGCAGATGCAGCAAATCGGCGCCCAGTACATCGCGAGGCTGCGAGCCCACGCCACCGCCGACGCCGAGCGCATCACCGACAAGCTGCCTTTCAACTTTTTTTATGTGGGGCTGATCCACTTGGCACTGCCGAACGCCGGTATCATCCATGTCCGGCGCAATGCGATTGACACTTGCCTATCCTGCTTCTCGAAGCTGTTCACCCATTCGCACGACTACAGCTACGATCTTGGCGAACTTGGCCGTTACTACGCACGCTACGACGAACTCATGTCGCATTGGCGGAAAATCCTGCCGGAGGGTGCGATGCTCGAGATCCAGTACGAGGATCTCGTCGAGGATTTCGAGGTCTGGGCGCGCCGCATCATCGCCTATTGCGGTCTTGAGTGGAACGATGCGTGCCTCGCATTCCATCGTACCGAGCGCTCTGTGCGGACAGCGAGCGCAAGCCAGGTCCGTCGACCGATCTTCAAGACCTCTGTTGGCCGGTGGCACGCATACAAGGATTTTTTGCAGCCGCTGATCAATGAGTTGGGGGGTCGTTTCTCGTCATCGTAAATGGAGTGGAGAGCTGGGGCGTCTCGGCGAGCGCGCCTGCCGAGAGCAGCCTTGCGACGCCGCGTCCGGTCAAGCGCTACGAAGCGAAGCGGCGCTCTCGCCGGGAATGCCGAGCAGCAGCGCAACCGACGCGGCCATCGCCAGCAGCAACCTCAACAGCAGCCCTCCTCCGAGGCTGTTGCTGTCGCGCCCCCGTGGCTTGTCAATTGACACTCGGCATACCTCCCCTTACCACGGAACAGCAACAATACCGAGAGCGCCCATGGTCTCACGCCCGAACACCGCCCTTGGACAGATCCACACGCAGATCATGTGGAGCCGGCTCATCGCCGTGGTGGAGGAGCAGGCGCAGACCATGATCCGCACGGCCTTCTCGACATCGGTGCGCGAGGCGGGCGATCTCTCCGCCGGCGTATTCGATCGAGAGGGGCGGATGCTGGCGCAGGCCGTCACGGGCACGCCGGGCCACGTGAACTCGATGGCGAACGCGGTCACGCATTTCCTCAAGGTCTATCCGCTCGAGAAGATGAAGCCGGGCGACCACTACATCACCAACGATCCCTGGCTCACCTCCGGGCACCTCCACGACATCACGGTGGTGACGCCGAGCTTCTACAAGGGGAAGCCCATCGGGCTCTTCGCCTGCACGGTGCACGTCGTCGACATCGGTGGGCTCGGCATGGGGCCGGATGGACGGCAGGTCTTCGAGGAAGGTCTCTCGATCCCGATCATGCCGCTGGCGCGCGAAGGCAAGATGAACGAGGACCTCCTGCAGATGGTGCGCGCCAACGTGCGCGAGCCGCTGCAGGTGGAGGGCGACATCTATGCACTCTGCGCCTGCAACGAGGAAGGTTCCAAGCGCCTCATCGAGATGATGGACGAATTCAAGATCGCCGATCTCGACAATCTCGGCGAGACCATCGTCGAGGCCTCGCGAGAGGCGACCCTCGCGAAGATCCGCGCGCTCCCCAAGGGCACCTTCCGCAACAGCGTGCAGATGGACGGCTACGACAAGCCGCTGCTGCTCAATGCCGCGCTCACCATCTCGGACGAGGGCATTCACGTCGATTTCGACGGCACCTCGCCAGCCTCCGCCTTCGGCATCAACGTCGTCTACAACTATACGCTCGCCTACACCGCCTTCGGCGTGAAATGCCTGGTGGCGCCGGAGGTGCCGAACAACGCGGGCTCGCTCGCGCCGATCACCATCAGCGCGCCCGAGGGCTGCGTCCTCAACGTGAAGCGGCCCTGGGCGGTGGCGGCGCGCCACACCGTCGGCCACATGCTGCCCGACGTGGTGTTCGGCTGCCTGCACCAGGTGCTGCCCGGGGGCGTCCCGGCCGAGGGCGCGTCCTCGCTCTGGAATCCGCAGATCTTCGGCGGCGGCTCGCTGGTGGACGAGATCGACGCCGGCACCGACGCGGGCTCGCTGCCAGAATTCAGCAGCGTGATCTTCCATTGCGGCGGCGCGGGCGCGCGCCCCGGAAAGGACGGGCTCAGCGTTACCGCCTTTCCGAGCGGCGTCCGCACGATCCCGGTCGAGGCGACCGAAAGCATCGCGCCGGTGGTGTTCCGCCGCCGAGAGTTCCGCGAGAGCTCCGGCGGCGCCGGCAAGCAACGCGGGGGGCTCGGCCAGGTGATCGAGCTCACGGGCGCCGAGGGCACGCCGATCGCGCTCCTCTGCAATTTCGAGCGGGTGAAGAATCCCGCGCGCGGCCGCAACGGCGGCGGCAAGGGCGCGCCCGGCAGCGTCGAGCTGCTCTCGGGCCGGCCGATCCGCCCCAAGGGCCGGCAGACCGTTCCGCCTAAGGACACGATCAGGCTCGGGCTTCCCGGCGGCGGCGGTTTCGGCAATCCGCGGGAACGCGAGCCCGAGCGCGTGCTCGACGACGTGCTCGACGGCCTCATCACCCGCGAGGAGGCCGAGCGCGACTACGGCGTCGCGATCGACGCCTCGGGCCGCATCGATCCAGCGCGCACCGCGCAACTTAGAGCGTGAAGAGCGCGGCCGAGGCTGCGACTCAAGACCAGAGGCGCTGCGGCCCCAGGTCCTTCTCGCTGAGGCCGTAGGGCTTGATCGCGTCGGGCAGACCCTTGCCGGTCGCGAGCGAGGCGGCGGTCAGGCCCATCGCATAGGACGTCTGGATGCCGTAGCCACCCTGGCCCGCGAGCCAGAAGAATCCCGGCGCGTCGGGCGCGAAACCCACCACCGGATTCTTGTCTTTGACGAAGCTCCGGAGGCCGGCCCAGCGGCGGACGATGCGCTCGACCCGCAGCGTCGAGGCCTGCTGGATGCGCTCGACTACGAGGGCGATGTCGATCTCCTCAGGCTGCACGTCCTGTGGCTCCACGGGCGTCTCGTCGGCGGGCGAAGCCAGCACGCGGCCGGACTCCGGCTTGAAGTAGAACTGCTCGCCACAGTCGGCGGCGATCGGATACTTGGCCATGTCGAGGCCGGCAGGCGCGTCGAACACGATCACCGTGCGGCGCTTCGGCTGCAAGCCGACCTTGCGCACGCCCGCGAGGCCCGCGACCACGTCCGCCCAGGCGCCGGCGGCGTTGATCACGACCGGCGCCGCGAAGTCGCCGGCCTTGGTGCGCGCATGCCATTTGCCGCCGCGCTGCTCAAGCGCGATCACCTCGGCATCGGTGAGGATCGCGGCACCCTTGCCGCGCGCGCCGCGCAAGTAGCCCTGGTGGATCGCATTGACATCCATGTCCATGACGCTCGGGTCTCGAGCCGCGAGCGCCAGATAGGTCCGGTTCAGCACCGGGCACAGATTCAGTGCCTCCGCCGGCTCCACCAGCCGGAGATCGTCCGATAGCTCGCTCAGCTCCTTGACCAGCGCCTCGAGGTCGCCACGCTGGTCCTCGCGCGCGATGAAAAGCGCGCCGCGCGGGTGCATCAGCGGCACGTCCGAGAAACCGGCCGGCGGCGCGCGCAGGAACGATCCGCTCGCGACGGTCATCACCCTCATGAGGCGCGGTCCGTAGCTCTCGGCGAACACGGCCGCCGACCGGCCGGTCGAGTGATAGCCGGGCTGGCTCTCGCGCTCGAGCAGGATCACCGAGCTCCGGCCCGCGAGATGGTATGCGGCCGAGGCGCCTGCTATCCCGGTGCCGATGATGACAAAATCACAGTCGCGTACCGCCACGATACCGTCTCCTTTATGGCTGCGAGGGCGAGCCTCAGCGAAGCAGCTCCTCCTCGAAGGGAAATTTCGAGAGCACTTCGCAGCCCTTCGCGGTCACCAGGACCTGGTGCTCGAGCTTGACGCCCTCCTTGCCGCCGACGGCGCCGACGTAGCTTTCGACGCAGATCGTCATGTTCTCCTCGAGCATGCCGTCGAAGCCGTATTTGTCCGCGTCCTGGCGATAGTAGATGGAGGGATACTCGTCGCACAGGCCGATGCCGTGCGCGAGCAACATATAGCGATTCGGAATGTACTGCTCGTCCTGCCGGTAGGCCTTCTCCGTCAACTCCCGGAAGGACACGCCGGCCTTCACCAGCGACGTGTTGTGCTCGATCTCCTCGTAGGCGAGCTTGTAGAGGCGGCGCTGGGTCTCCGACGGGCGGCCGGGTCCGCAGAAGAACGTGCGCGATACATCGGCGCAATAGCCGAAGGGTCCCACCATGTCCGCGTCGAAGGCGACCAGTTCGCCCGGGCGGACCTTGCGATCGCTGCTCTCCTGCATCCACGGGTTTGTCCGGTCGCCCGACGTCAGCATCCGCGCATCGATCCACTCGCCGCCCATTGCGATATTGGTGTGGTAGAGGATCGCGAAGAGCTCGTTCTCGGAAATCCCGGGCCGCAGTGCCTCGCGCATGCGCGCCATCGCGATGTCGGCGACGGAGAGCGAGTAGTTCATGCACAGGATCTCCTCGGCCGACTTGATCGAGCGTGCGCGCTCGATCGGCGCCTGTGCGTCCTTGAGCTCGATCCCGTGCCCCGCGAGCGCCGAGGCGCACGCTACGTCCAGCCGGTCTACCGCGAGACGCTTGTTGCCGCCCGCCGAGGAACGGAACAGCGCCGCCAGCTCCGCCGCCCAACCCTTGACACTCTCCGGAAGCCTGGAGCCGCTGAAGAAATAGCCGAACAGCTGCGCCGGCCGCAGCTCCGTGAAGGTGCCGAGCCCGCGCGCCGTCTCGTGCGCGGAGACGGCGTCGAACAGCACGACCGGTCCCTCGGTCGCGATGAAGACGTAGCGGCAAGGCGTGTGCGACTGGAACATGGAGTAGTTCCGGCTGCCCGTCGCATAGCGGATGTTGATGGGGTCGATCAGCAGGCAGCCGGCGCAATCCATCGCCTTCAGTTGCTCCCGCACGCGGCCCAGCCGATAACGGCGCATCCGAAGCAGATCGAGCGGCGCCGCAGTATCGGTGAGACCGGCAACCGGCACCTTGTGCGCGATCGACGCGAGATCCTTGTCGGTCATGGCTCCTCTCCTCAACCTTTCGCCTGGCGCTCGCGCCAGTCCACCGGATAGATCGCGAAGACGACCTTCACCCGCTCCTTGGCCTCGTAGACGAGCCAGGTCCCCTTGGGCAGCCAGACGCCGTCGCCCGGCCGCATCACCACCGCGCCCTGTTTTGTCTTCAGAGTGAGCGTGCCCTCGAGGCAATAGAAATACTCGTCGTAGAGCACAGTCCATTCCATCGAGCAGTTCTCGAAGACGGCGACGCCCGCGCCCATGGTCGTGCTGATGTCGCCGGCCACGTCACGGCCGACCCGGACGCCGTCGCTGAGTTGCTCGAACTTGCGGTCGGCCGATGCGATCAGCTTGACGCCGCTCATGCCTATCCTCCATCTCGGCCTGGATCGCGCGGGCGATATTCTGCGGTCCGGCCAAGCCGAGCACAAGGTGACCCGCAAGGCGGCAGGGACCGCCCGACCGGCCAGCGTACAAAATTTGGCGGCGACGGCGCGCGCGAGCTACACTCCGGCCTCACGCGGCCGGTCCAATCGCCGGCAACGACAACGGGGAGGTTGGGGAGGCAATGAAGATCCATCGCATACTGGCAGCTGCGCTTCTCGGCGCGGCGCTCGCCGCGGGCCCGGTGGGGGCCGAGGAAGTCAAGGTCGGCGCGATCTATCCGCTTTCGGGCAACGCGGCCAATGCAGGCAAATCCGCGCTCGACGCGGTCGAGCTCGCGGTCGAGCTGGTGAACGGCATGCATCCCGAGCTTGCGTCCCTGCCGTCCGTCGGCAAAGGCGGGCTCTCCAACCTCGGCGGCGCCAAGATCCAGCTCATCAGCGCCGACCACCAGGGCAAGCCCGAGGAAGGCCAGAGCCAGACGCTGCGCCTCATCACGCAGGAGCACGTGTCGGCGCTGATCGGTGCGTACCAGTCGAATGTGAGCTTCACCGCGACGGCGGTGTCCGAGCGCCAAGGCATTCCCTTCGTAGTCGGGGATTCCGTCGCCGCGAACATCACCAGCCGCGGCTTCAAGTGGCTCGTGCGGGTGACGCCGGTCGCTTCGGACTTCGCCAAGAACTACATGGAATACCTCGGCGACATCAAGAAAGCCGACCACAAGGTGGATTCCATCGCGATCGTGAACGAGAATACGGACTACGGCACGTCCGTCGCGGGCACACTCCTCGAGCAAGCCAAGAGCCACGGTTTCAACGTGGCGGCGCAGATCCCCTACAACGCCAATTCCACGGACGTCAGCGCTCAGGTCCTGCAGCTCAAGGAGAAGAATCCGGACTGCGTGATCTTCGTCTCCTATACCGCGGATGCGATCCTCTACCTGAAGACGATGAAGAACCTGAACTATCTGCCGCCGATGATCATCGGCGACGACTCGGGTTTCTCCGATCCGGCTTTCATTCCCGCGGTCGGCGATCTCGCGCAAGGCGCGATGAACCGCAGCGCCTGGGCCGTGGGCAAGCCCGGAAGCGTCACTGCGAGAATCAACGAGCTGTTCAAGGCCAAGACTGGCCGCGACCTCGACGACACCAGTGCGCGCAGTATGCAGGCAATGCTGGTTCTCGCGGACGCCATCAACCGCGCGGGCTCGAGCGCACCCGACAAGATCATGGCCGCGCTCAAGTCGACGGATCTCAAGCAGGACCAGATCATCATGGGCTACCGCGGCGTCAAGTTTAACGACGTCGGCGACAACGCCTTGGCGGCCACGTACCTCGTGCAGCTCCAGGGCAAGGACTATGTCGCGGTCTGGCCAACCGACAAGGCGCTGGCGCCGATCCAGTGGCCAATGAAGGGGTGGAAGTAGCCCGCCCCGATCCCGGGCACCGATGATCCTGCTGCAGGTACTGGTGGGCGGCCTCCTCCTGGGGGCCGTCTACGCGCTCTTCGCCTCCGGCCTCACGCTCATCTGGGGCATGATGAACTTCATCAACTTTGCCCATGGCGAGTTCGTCATGCTTGGGATGTACGTGGCGCTGGTGATGACCTGGATCCATGCGGGCCCAGAGGCGTTCGGGCCGGCCGCCACGGTGGCACTCTTCCTGCTCGGCGTTCTCGTCTACTTTACCCTCATAAAGCACGTGATGCGCGGGCCGATGCTCTCGCAGATCCTCTCGACCTTCGGCCTCGCGCTCCTGCTGCGCTATTCCGCCTTCGCTTATTTCAAATCCGACTTCCGCACCCTGCCGGAGAGCTGGCTCGCCGGCACCATCGAGATAGGGGGGATCTATGTGGGGCGCGCACAGCTGGTGGCGGGCCTCATCGCGGGCGCGCTGGCGCTCGGCATGCACCTGGTGCTGACCCGCACCGCGCTCGGAAGCCGCCTGCTCGCGGTCGCCGAGGACCGCAGCGCGGCCATGCTCATGGGAATAAGGCCGGACCGCATGCAAGCGCTCGCCTGGGGACTCTCCGCCGCGAGCGCCGGGATCGCTGGCGCGCTCCTCGCCAACGTCTACCCGTTCTCGCCGGAGGTCGGCCAGACCTTCGCGCTCACCGCCTTCGTGGTCGTGGCGCTCGGCGGCTTCGGCAGCGTCCCCGGCGCGATGATCGCGGGCATCACGATCGGGCTCGTTGAGGCGGTCGCGGCCTTCCAGCTCGGACCGATCTACAAGGACGTGGTGGTCTACGGGCTCTTCGTCGCCGTGCTCTGGATCAGGCCGCAAGGCCTGCTCGGCAAGCTCTGAGTTCGCGCAGCGGACCTTCGTGATGATGGCTCGCTGGGGACCGATCGCGCTCTGGATCGTGCTGCTGACCTTCCCTCTCGTCGTCGGGGCGAGCGGCAGCGCTGCCTTCTACCAGGACGTCGGCGCGAATCTGATCCTCGCAGCGATCGGTGCCTCCGCCTGGAACATAATCGGCGGCTACGCGGGCCAGGTGTCGGTCGGCCACGCCATTTTCTTCGGCGCCGGCGCCTACGTGCCGCTCGTGATCTACAACCTCTGGCCGGCTCTGCCGCCGCTCGCGGGTTTGCCATTCGGCATCCTGGTGGCGGTGCTGCTCGCGCTCGCCATCGGCACGCCGAGCTTCCGCCTCCAGGGTCACTACTTCAGCATGGCGACCATCGCGGTCGCGGAGCTGGTGCGCCTTGTGGTCGGCAATTGGGATCTGCTGGGCGCGGCGATCGGCATTCAGGGCCCGGCCAGCCCGCGCGGCTGGTGGGACCTGATCTTCCGCAGCTCGGTTCCCTACTACTACATCTTCCTCGGCGTGCTCGCGGTGACGCTGACGCTCACCTACCTGATGGAGCGTAGCCGCTTCGGCTATTACCTGCGAGCGATCAGAGCGGGCGAGCGCGCGGCGCGAAGCCTGGGCGTTCCCGTCCGGCGCACGAAGCTCAAAGCGCTCACGCTGAGTGCGGCACTCACGGCGACGGCGGGCTCGCTCTATGCCTTCAAGGTCGGGTTCGTGAACCCCGAGAGCGGCCTCGGGATCCTGGTCTCCGTGCAGATGATCATCGTCGCCGCGCTCGGCGGTGCCGGCACGCTCTACGGGCCGCTGATCGGCGCGCTCGTCCTGGTACCGCTGCAGAGCGCCACCAACAGCTGGTTCGGCGGCGGCGGCAGCGGACTCACCTTCATCCTCTACGGCGGCATTATCGTGATCCTCGCGCGCTTCGAGCCCGGCGGCTTGCTGGAGCTCTGGCGGCGGCTCTCGGCCCGGGTCTTCCATGCTGCTTGAGACCGAGAGCGTCTCGAGATCCTTTGGCGGCTTCGTCGCGCTCGCCGATGCCTCGCTCTCGGTGGAAGCCGGCGAGATCGTGGGCCTGATCGGCCCGAACGGCGCCGGCAAGTCGACCTTCTTCAACTGCATCGCGGGCGACCTTGCGCCGACCGAGGGACGCATCCGCTTCAACGGCGTCGACATCACGCGGGCAGCGCCCGAGGCGCGAGCCCGGCTCGGGATCGGCCGCACCTTCCAGGTGCCCGCGACCTTCGAGGACATGAGCATCCTGGAGAACGTCATGGTGGGCGCCTTCCTGCGCCATCACCGCGCCCGGGACGCGCGGGTGAAGGCGCTCGAGGTGCTGCGCCTCACCGGGCTCGAGGCGCAAGCGGCGCAGCCGGCGCGCAGTCTCGGGACGCCCGGCCGCAAGCGGCTCGAGATCGCCCGCGTGCTGGCGACCGAGCCCAAGCTGCTGCTGCTCGACGAGGCGCTCGCGGGATTGACGCCCGCGGAGGTCCAGAGCGCGATCGCGCTCGTCCGGAGGATTCACGCCCTCGGCACCACCATCGTGATCGTCGAGCACATCATGGAGGTGATCCTGACGCTGACCGCGCGCGTGCTGGTGTTCAACCAGGGCCGCACCATCGCGCAAGGCCGACCGCAGGATGTGGTGAGCGACCCCAAGGTGATCGAGGCCTATCTGGGTCATCGCCATGGCCGGCGCGGGAGGCGACGCGCATGAGCACCGCGCTCGCGGTCGAGCATCTGGAGGTGCGCTACGGCGATCTCGTGGGCGTCGCCGACGTCTCGCTCGAGGTGGCGGAGGGCAGCATCGTGGCCCTCCTGGGATCGAACGGCGCCGGCAAGACCACCACGCTCAACGCGATCGCGGGTCTGGTGCCGGCGAGCGGCGGCCGGATCGCCTGGCGTGGCGAGAGCATCACCAACCTGCCGGCCTTTGCGATCGTGCCAAAGGGCCTGGCGCTCTCGCCCGAGGGCTGGCGCCTCTTCGTGAGCCAGACGGTGGAGCAGAACCTGCGCCTCGGCGCCACCGCGCTTGCCGATCCCGCGCGAATCGGGACGCTGCTGGAACGGGTCTACGCGGTCTTTCCACGCCTCGCCGAGCGGCGGCGCCAGCGCGCCGGCACGCTCTCCGGCGGCGAGCGGCAGATGCTGGCGCTGGGCCGCGCCCTCATGAGCGACCCAAAGCTCCTGATGCTGGACGAGCCGAGCCTCGGCCTCGCGCCGACGATCGTGGAGCAGCTCTACGACACGCTGGCGCGCCTGCACGGCGATGGGCTCACTCTGCTGCTCGCGGAGCAGTCCGTGCCCCTCGCTCTCGAGATCGCCGACTACGCCTACGTCCTCCAGACCGGCCGCACGGTCCTCGAAGGCCGGGCCGCAGACTTGGAGAGCGACCCGCAGGTGCAGCGCATCTATCTTGGGATCAACGACGCAGCGGCCGGTTGAGCATCCGCTGTCGCATCGGGCGTGCTTCGCGCGCGCTCCGAGTGGGGGTAGACTGTGGACAGCCTCGATATCCTCGCCTCGTCCTGGGCGTGCTCGACGGACGCATGGAGGTAATCGCGAGGGCGACCATGTTCCCGATGCGACGACCGGTGTTCGCTGCTCTCGTGGCAGTTGCCTTGCTCTCCCCGCGGGGCGGCGCGGACGCGGCGGACTTCACGGTGGAGCAGGTGAGCGAGATGTTGGCGAGCGCGACACCCGAGCGGCCCGCGGATCTCTCGCGCGCGGACCTGGGCTTTCTCGATCTGAGCGACCTCGACTTCAAGCGCGCCAAGCTCGCGGGGGCCAATCTCTACGGTGTCGACCTCTCTCGCTCCGACCTCTCCGGGGCCGATCTCTCCGGCGCCGACCTCGATCACGCCGTGATCACCGCAACGAATTTCTCCAACGCCAATCTCTCAAACGCGCGGCTATACGACATCGCGGCGTACTCCAGGCTTGAGCCCTCGAGCGCGGAAGCGCCGAGTTTCGCAGGCGCGGATCTTTCGGGCGCGGAGCTACTGGCGAGGCTCACTGATGTAGATTTGCACGGCGCGAACCTGTCGGGCCTGCGGATCGGTTTCTCCGCCGGTCTGCCGAGAACGCCGTTGCGCAACGACCTCTCCGGCTGCAACCTCGCGGGCGCCAAGCTCGCGGGCGCGGACCTGCACGAGGTACGACTCAGTTTCTCGAAGCTGGAGGATGCGGACCTCTCCGGCGCCAATCTCGTCGGCGCGGATCTCACGCAAGTGGATCTGACGGGAGCCAACCTCGCCGGCGCAAACCTCGCCAATGCGGACCTCGACGGGGCCGTCCTGCGCCGCGTCCGAGGCCTCGAGCAGGCCAGGGGGCTGGACCTTGCGCGCAACCGAGAGAGGGCCGTCTACTGAGGGTCATGCACCTCGCCTTTCTGAACCTGCTCATGACCGCAGGCTTGGCGCTCCAGGCGCCGACGGCGTGGGCCGGGCAGCTGGCGCGCGCCGAGCGGGTGGACACCGCGCTCGTCCTCGCGGTCGACGTCTCGGGGTCGGTCGATGCGGCGCGCTATGGGCTGCAGATGGAGGGCATCGCCAAGGCCTTCGAGGACCGCGAGGTGCAGCGGCTGATCCTTTCGGGCCCCCGTCGTGCCATGTATGTCACGCTGGTGGAATGGTCCAACCGAGCCGCTACCGTGATTCCGTGGACGCTGATCACCGAGCGGGCGGATGCTGCGGCCTTCGCGAACCGGGTCCGGCACGCGCCCCGCGCCGATGACCAGTTCACCTGCATGGCGCGGGCGCTGGGTCTCGTCGAGGCCAAGGTGCTGCCGTTCCTGCCGGTGCGCGCGGACCGCACCGTCGTCGACGTCTCCGGCGACGGTCACGACAACTGCAACACCAACCCGCCAGTCGACGTGGTACGCGACCGGCTGGTTGCGGCGGGCGTCACCATCAACGGCCTGCCGATCCTCGAGGGCGAGGAGGCCGCGACGCTCGAGACCTGGTACCGAGAGCACGTGATCGGCGGCCCCGCCGCCTTCCTCGTTCCCGCCCACGGGTTCGCCGACGTCGCCCGCGCCATGCGGAGGAAATTTCTGGTCGAGATCAGCGCACGACCGGAGTGACGAGATCGCATGTCTGCGCCCCTCCGCGCGCCTTTATCATCGCGCCGGCGGAAGTTTCGAAGGACGCACGATGGGCGACCATACTCCGGGGCGGCGGCCGTCGCGACCCGAGCGGAGTCACCTCGACAGATGATCGCGCGTGTCTTTCAGCAGCGCGGCCGCCCCGTCGACGAGCAAACCCGTGTCCGACGCCACCAGCGGCATGCGCGCGCCCTTGGCGGCCCATTCCGGGACCTGCTCGGGCGGGATCACGATGCCGGTGCACACCGCGATGTTCCCGGCTTTGGCCTTCGCGAGCACAGTCTCAAGCGGACCCGCGACATCCGGATGCGTCCAGTTCAGCAGCCGGCCGAGCGAGCCCGAGAAATCCGCGGGGCCCAGGCAGATCGCGTCGACGCCGTCGAGGGCGAGGATGCCGTCGAGCTCGCGCAGATGCCGCGCATCCTCGATCTGCGGCACGATGACGAGCTCGTCGTTCGCCGTTGCAGCATAGTCGCGTGCGCGCTTGTAGTAATCCGACGCGCGGCGCGGACCGAAGCCACGGGTGCCCGCGGGCGGATAGCGGCATGCGGCGATCAGGTTCCGCGCTTCCTCGACCGTGCGCACCATCGGGCAGACGACCCCGTCGATGCCGGCATCCAGCACCTGCTTGATCGCGACCTGGTCGTTCCAGGGCACACGTACCAGCAGGACGGTGTCGGATTTGGCGAAGCCCGCGAGCGCGACCTGGATCTCGCCGACCGTCCAGGGCGCGTGCTCAGCATCGATGATCGTGTAATCGAAGCCCGCGCCCGCCATGATCTCCGCGACCGAGAGATCGGGGATCGTGAGCCACGCGCCGATCACGGTCTCGCCCGCCGCGAGACGGGCCTTGAATTTTCTGATGCGTCCCATGACCGTCTAGGACGCCCCGCCGCCGAGCGGACGTCCGATGGCGCGGCAGAGATCCTGCTTCAACTGATCGCGTTGAATCTTGCCGCCGGCGTTGCGCGGGATCGCGGGGAAGCGCGCGAGGTGGATGGTGGCGAACTGCAACGGCCGGAACGCCTTCGAGATGCGCCCGCGAAGCTCCTCGTCGGCGAGCGGGGCGCCCGCTATCGCGATCATCAGCTCCTCGACGCCGTTGCGGTTGGTGACCGAGCAAACGCCGGCGTCCTTCGCATTGACGGTGCGCAGGACGAGCTCCTCCAGCATGGCCGGCGGCATCTTTGTGCCGCCGATGTTGAGGAGATCGTCGATCCGCCCCATGAGCTGCATTCGCTTGGGTCCGTGCAGGATCGCAAGATCGCCAGAGTTGAACCAGCCGTCCCGGAAGAATTCGGCCGTGGCCTCGGGGTTGTCGATGTACTCACGGTGCATGAACGGCGTCTTGATCCTGAGCCGGCCGAGCTCGCCCCACGGCAAGGAGCGGCCGTGCTCGTCGACAACGTCGACCTCTCCGTTCGGCGTCACGACGCTGATCCCGCCGCTGTTCGCCGACGCGATCCGGGACACGAAGCCGACCTCCCGCGAGCCGTAACAGTCGTAGAGGACGGTGGCGAGCCTCGCGGTGGTCCGCTCGCGCAGGGCCTCCGACAGCGTGGCGCCGAAGGATGCGATGTTCAGATTCGGGGGCTTGCGGAAATCCCGCGGCAGGGAGTCCACGAGGCTACCGAGATGAATTGGGAAAAGGGTGATGTGGGTGATGCCGTGGTCCCAAATTGCCTGCCCCATTCCGACTCGATCCTCGCGCACGACCGTGCCGCCCGCTCGGAGCACGCCGGTCGCCAGCGTATAGATCGTGTAGACGTCGAGCGTCAGAACCAGCAGAAAGCGCGTCGCACTGGTCAGGCCGAGCTGCCAGATCCATTCGTCGGACCAGGCCGATTGGGTCTTGCGCACGCAATGCAGCACCTTGGGATCGCCGGTCGTACCCGTGGTGCGCAGGATGAGGACCACGTCGTCGTCCAATGCCGCAGGCAGCCGGACGCCGCCGCGCTCGGCGTGCGCCCGCACCGACTCGAGCCATGCCGGCGTGATGGCGTGGCGCCGCCTGGCGACGCCGGCCGGGAAGTCCCACTCGGAGAGCACCAGGTCGAGGCTCGCGATCAGCTTCTGCCCCATCTGCGACTCCTTCGGATGGAGCAGCAGCGTGACGGCGCCGAGCCGCTCGAGTGCCAGCAGCAGCGCCCAGGTGAGATAAAGGTCGCTGCAGCCGAGACCGACGCGGGTCCCCTTGGCGATGCCGAGCTCGCACAGCGCCGGGATGAGCTTGCGGATATCGCGATCGAATTGCGCATAGGTGAAGCGGCGGCCGTTGTCGATGAGGGCGGCCGCGTCCGGACGCTCCATCGCGTGGAAGGTGACGTAGTCGACGCTCATGCGTCAGTCGCCCAGCGCGAAGGCGCGCCGATCGGAGGTCTCGCCGAGCAGGCCAAGGCAGGCCAGCGCGATCACGGCGAGCACCATCATGTAGACGCAGATCGGCCAGGTGGCGCCGAATCGCTGCAGCAGGCCGGTCGCAATCAGGGGCGCCAGCCCTCCGCCGAAAACAGCGCCGATCTGGTAACCGAGGGAGGCGCCCGAATAGCGCACGCCGGTGTCGAATGCCTCCGCGAACATCGCGGCGATCGGCCCGTAGAGCGCACCGAAGACGATCGCTGCCGCCGTCAGACCCAAGGTTACCAGCGCCGGATTCTTGGTCTGCAGCAGCCAGAACAGCGGGAAGATGTAGAGCAGCACGGCGATGACAGCGCCGACCAGCACGGGAATGCGGCCCAGGCGGTCCGAGAGCGCGCCGAATCCGATGGTGGCGAAGATCTGCACGAAGCTCGCCACCATCACGGCGTTCAACATCGTGCCCATGCCCATGCCGAGCGTGAGTCCGCCGTAAGTGAGCACGAAAACCGCAGTCACGTAGAACCCTGCGTTGATCATCAGCAGCGTGCCGGCGGTCAGCAGGATCTCGCGGTAGTGCTCGCGGATCGCGTCGATCATCGGCAGCCGGTGCTCGCGGCCCGCCTGCTTCAGTGCGAGAAACTCCGGCGTCTCCACGATCTTGGTGCGGACGTAGAGCCCGATCGCGATCAGCACGAGGCTGAACAGGAACGGGATGCGCCAGCCCCAGACCAGGAACGCGTCGCCGGTGGCGAAGGAGGTGAGGCTCAGGAGGCCGAGCGCGAGGACGGTGCCGAGCGAGGCGCCGCCGTTCGGGCAGGCGCCGAAGAATCCCCGGCGCGCGGGCGGCGCGTACTCCACCACCAGCACCACCGCGCCGCCCCATTCGCCGCCATAGGCGATGCCCTGGAGGAAGCGCAGCAGGGTAAGCAGGATGGGTGCGGCGACACCGACTTGCGCGTAGGTGGGCAAGAGCCCGATCGCGACGGTGACGAACCCCATCAGGCCAAGGGTGATCAGCAGCATCGGCTTTCGGCCGAGCCGGTCGCCGTAATTGCCGAACACGATCCCGCCGAGGGGCCGGGCGACGAACCCAACCGCAAAGGTGCCGTAGGCAAGCAAGGTGCCCGCCACCGGGTCGGAACCCGGAAAGAACAGGCGTCCAAAGATCAGGCCGGCGGCGCTGCCGAACAGGACGAAGTCGTAGGACTCGAGCGCCGTGCCGAAAAAGCTGCCGAACAGCGCCCGGCGCGCCGCGTCACCATACCGTGGCATCCCCCGCTCTCCATGCTCACCCCGAAGCGCCCAACGAGCGATGATCTACCTGCCTATCCCCGCCGTGCGCAAGTGCTGGGCTTTTCGGCGTATCCTGGCGGCGCGTCTTTCAAAAAGCCTTGGGAAAGAGAGGAGCATCGCATGTTCGCGCCGCCGCCCGTGATCGAGACCACCGTGTTCGCCCGGATCCCTGAGCGGCTCTGGATCGACCGCCCCTCCCACTGGGTCAAGTTCAACCAGATGGGCCAGAAGACGCCGACCTTCCTCGAGGGTCCCTCCTTCGACCGCGCGGGCAATCTGTGGGTGACGGACATTCCCTGGGGGCGCCTCTTCAAGATCGCGCCCGACGGCGCGATCACGGTTGCGCTCGAATACGACGGCGAACCGAACGGCCTCAAGTTCCACAAGGACGGCCGCGCCTTCATTACCGACCACAAGCACGGGATCATGGTATTCGATCCCACGACCGGGAAGATCGCGCCCTTCCGCGACCGCGGCGTGGTCGAGCGCTTCAAAGGCGTCAACGACCTGGTGTTCGCCTCGAACGGCGACATCTACTTCACCGACCAGGGTCAGACCGGGCAGCACGACCGCACCGGGCGCCTCTATCGCCTGCGCACGTCGGGCGAGCTTGAGTGCATCCTCGACTGCATCCCGAGCCCGAACGGCCTTGTGCTCAACAAGACCGAGACTGTGGTGTTCCTGTGCGTCACCCGCGACAACGCGATCTGGCGGGTGCCGCTGCTGCCGGACGGTACCGCCACCAAGGTCGGCGTGTTCATCCGGATGTCGGGCGGCGTGGGGCCCGACGGCATGGCGATCGACGAGGAGGAAAACCTGATCGTCTGCCACATCGGGCTCGGCAGCGTCTGGGTGTTCAGCCCGATCGGCGAGCCGCTTTATCGCATCAAGTCCTGCGCGGGCCTCGCCACGACCAACTGCGCGTTCGGCGGCCCCGCCCGGAAAACGCTCTTCATCACGGAGTCGCGCACCGGCACCGTACTCACGGCGGAGCTGCCGGTGCCAGGGCGGCTCATGTACTCGCACATGTAGCGAGCGTCAGTCGTCCGGGTGCCAGAACGGCCGGGTGCCCAGATACTCGGCGGTCGCACGGCTGATCCCGAGGTCGCGCAGCATGCGGTCGTCGAGCCGCAGCAGCGCCTGCCGAGACCGGACCCGGCGATGCCATTCGCGGACGTGGGCGACGACAGCCGCTGCCGCGTCCGCCAGCCGTTCGCTGAAGGGGTGCTGCCGCTCGATCGGCCGGGGCACCCAACCCCGCATGACGATCGCGGGAGTCCGCCGCCATTGCGGAAACAGCACCTCACCGTGGAACTCGGTCGGCGCCACGTGCAGCTCCGGGGCCTCGGCTACGCTGGTGAACGCCGCCAGATGGGCGGCGGTGAGGCCGGGGACGGACTTCTTGAGAGCCTGAGCCATGGTCAAAACTCCTTTGGCCTTGAATTGTCTTGGATGGGCTTGAAAATGGAGATAAATCAGCTTGTGAACAAACGATTTTCTCTCATATAATGGCCGAGAAAAATTAGGTCATTCACCCATGCAAGGATCCCTCCCGCTCAATGGTCTCAAGGCCTTCGAGGCCGCCGCCCGGCACCTGAGCTTCACGCGCGCTGCGGACGAGCTGCATGTCACCCAGGCGGCCGTCAGCCACCAGGTGAAGACGCTCGAGCAGCGTCTGGGCGTGAAGCTCTTCCGGCGATTGCCCAAGAGCCTCCGCCTCACCGACGAGGGCCAGGCGTTGCTGCCCGAGCTTCGCGACGCCTTCGATCGGATGGCGCGCGCGATCAACCGCGTGACCTCCGCCCAAGCCGCCTCCGCCCTCTCGGTGAGCACGCTCACCACCTTCGCGCTGACCTGGCTGGTGAGCCGCCTGCCCCGCTTCCAGGCGCGTCATCCCGACATCGAGGTGCGCCTCAACACCACGGGCCGTCTGGTCGACTTCGCGCGAGAGGACGTCGACGTCGCCGTGCGCTACGGCGACGGCAACTGGCCCAGTCTGCACGTCGAGAAGATGTTCGAGGACGAGCTGACGCCGCTCTGCGGCCGAGCCTACAAGGAGCGGCTGCGCGAGCCGGCGGATATTCGCGACGTGCCGCTGCTCGATGCCTCGCCGCCGGAGCCCGCCTCCGTCGGCGAATGGGGCACCTGGTTCAAGGCGGCCGGCATCGCACACCTGCCGATCACGCGCGCCGCCGTGTTCGATTCCACCAAGATCGCGGCGCAAGCCGCGATCGACGGCATGGGTGTCGCCATCGGCTCGCCCTATCTCTTCGCGGAGGACATCGCCGCCGGCCGTCTGTTCCAGCCCTTCCCGCTCACGGTGCGCAACGGCAAGACCTATTGGCTGGTTTGCGCCGAGGGCACGGCGACCCGTCCCAAGATCAAAGCCTTCCGGGACTGGATCTTCAGTGAGCTCCGTTAAAGCGCGGCCCGCGGAAGCCGAGAATCACGCATCCACCCGCTCAGGTCGCCCCCCAGCGTGGACGAGGACTTGGCAAGGAGTTTGCACGCAAAGCCACGTGATGTGGCCCTGGCGCTGGTTCCCGTGGTGCCGGTGCTGCATTTCGCGGCACGCCGCCTAGCAACCGATCACCCGCTGCGTCCGGATCGACCTAGGCGGCGTGCCGACCACATCCACGGACGCCAGGGCAATTCAGGACGGCGCGGGCTTGCGCGCCTCGAGCACCGCGAGCGCGTCCCGCAGGATGGCGCGGGCTCGCTCCGCCTCGGAGGTCTCCATTAGCATCGGATCGAAATCGAGGTCGAACCCCACCAGGTGCTCGCTGAACACCTGCCTCGGGCGGCCGGCGGTGTCGAGCATGCCCTCGATCGCATACGGCACGACCTCGCGGCTGATGCCTTTCATCGAGATCGGCGCGAGTCTATGCGCCGCGGCAATGTCGCGCACCAGCGCAAAGGTCTCGTAGCTGACAACGATGTGGCCGGGCTCGGCGATCGATTGCAGGCGCGCCGCGAGGTTCGCCTCGGCACCGATGATCGTGTAGTCCATGCGGTCGGTGCTGCCGAAGTTGCCGACGTTGCAGAACCCCGTGTTGATCCCCATGCGGACGCGGAAAGGCTGCTCGACGCCGGCGGCGCGCCATTTGGCGTCGAGCTCGGCGAGCCGATGCTGCATGTCGACCGCCATGCGCAGGCACGCCTTGGCGTCCTCTTGCGCGCCCTTTGTCTCGGGATCGCCGAAGAAGATCAGGATGGCATCGCCGATGAACTTGTCGACGGTGCCGCCGTACCTGAGCGCGATCGACGACATCTCCGTGAAGTACTCGTTGAGCAATCCGGTGATCACCTCGGGCTGCAGGCGCTCGGTGGTCGCCGTGAAATCCTTGATGTCGGAGAAGAAGATCGTGAGCTTCTTCCGCTCGGTATGGATGACGACGTCGCGCTCGCCGCTGAAGATGCTGCGGTAGATCTGCGGCGCGAGGTAGCGCGAGATCTTCATGGATACGGACGCCAGGAATTCGTTGGCCGACTCGAGCTCGCGATTGATGCCGGCGACCGCCGCGGCCTGGCGGCGCTGCAGCAGGATGAACGCCAGCCCGACCGCCGCGGTGAACACGAAATAGATCAGCAGGTGCCGGAAGGAGAAGATGTTGGCCGCGATAGGCTCGCTGATCGACACCTCCTGGATGCCGCGGACGTCGCCGACCTTCCAGTCGTGCTTCGGACTGTCGGGATGGCTGTTGTGGCAGGTGACGCAAGGTGCCTCCATGAGGATGGGCGCGATGAGGCGGACGCGGTCGTCGAACAGACTGACGGACGCCTCGGTTACCTGCCGGTTCGGGTTCTCGCGGAGCGCCGCGAGCGACTGTCGTTCGAAATCGTCCATCGCGTGCGGCGCCCGGCCCTTGAACGGATAGTCCGAGATGAATCGATAGGAGACGTTGGACTGCTTCGAGCTGATGACGTTGCCGAGCTCGAGAGACAGCGTCGCCGGAATCGGAATCGCGCCGGCCACGTCCGTGTAGTTGTGCAGCACTTGCGCCGTGCCGGACGAAGCCAGGACCCGGCCGACCACGTTGGTCGCGTAGTAGCCGCGCATGGCGGTGATGATCGAATTGAGATCGCGCGCTTGGGTCCGGAGCGCCCTTTCGGCGATGTCCCGGAGATCGAGCCAGACGGCGAGCGGCAATCCGCAGAGCAATGCGAGAACAAGGACCACGAGCACCCAGCCTCGCGTCCGCGCGGTCGTCACCGCAGCGACGGATTTCATCGAAGAGCCTCCCCGGCCAGCCAACGCGGAGGACGACTCCGAGCGGCGCCTCAATTCTAGCGGCCCTTGCCTACGTCGCTAGCCGTGATTTCCAGAGGATGCCCGGCATCGCCGCGAGTCGACGCGGCCACGGAGTCCGTCACGCGGCCGCAGCGCTCCTGAAGAAAATCGCGACGATGCCCAAGATGATCAGCAGGCTCCCCAGAACCTGGTTCCAGGCGATGCTCTCCCTCAAGACGAGGACGGAGAAGAGCAGCGCCATCACCACGGTTCCGCTGACGATGGTCGGAATGGCGACGCTCGCCGCCATGGGCTTCAGGAGCCCGACGCCGCCGAACAGGTAGAGGTAGCCGATCTCCGCGCCGCCGATGCACATCCCCGCGATGACGGCCCATACGTAGGAGCCGGCCGAGAGGGAAAAGACCTGGCCCCCTCGCAGGATGAGGAGACCGAGAAACGCCGTCGACGTGAGCAGCGCGGCCACCTGCAGACAGATGGTCGCCAGGATGGTCGTCGTGGCGGCGTCCGGCACATGGGCGCCCGACATTTTGATCAGCACGTTGTATCCGGCATAGAGAATCGTTACGGCGACAAGCAACGCGATGCCGATCATGGTCGTTGTCTCACTCCCAGCGGGAACAGGCGGGGTCTCCGACCCACCGCGCCCAAGCCGGGGCATTTGCGGCAGCTCGATGCGCCGCTAGACTCTGCCGGATGCGCCGCCGGCCAGCAAGCGCGCGCCTCGCGAGGTCCAGCCCATGCCGCAAAATCCCCGCATCGCGCTCCTCGGCTTCTCCATCGAGTGCAACAAGTTCGCGCCGCCCGCGACCGAGGCCGATTTCTCCGCACGCGCCTATGCGGCGGGCGCCGAGCTGCTGGCGGAGACGCGGGCGGCGCATCCGCGCATCTCCCAGGAGATGCCGGCGTTCGTCGCGGCCATGGACCGCACGGGACCCTGGACGCCGGTGCCGCTTCGGCTGGCGCAGGCGCAACCCAACGGGCCCGTTGTGCACGAGTTCTTCCAGCGCCTGATGGCGGAGTGGCGGCGCGGCCTGGAGGCCGCCAAGCCGCTCGACGGCGTCTACGTCTGCGCCCATGGCGCGGGGCTCACCACCGAGGACGACGATCCCGACGGCGCGCTCCTGGCGCTGGTGCGCGAGATCGTGGGACCCGCCGTGCCGGTCGTCGCCACCTTCGATCTCCATGCGAACGTGTCGGAGCGAATGGTCGACAGCATCGACGTCTTCATCGGCTATCGCACCAACCCGCACCTCGACATGCGCGAGCGCGGTGAGGAGGCGGCGCTCGCGATGCGCGAGCTCCTGGAGGGCATGAAGCCCCGGCACGCCTTCATCCGCCTGCCGATCGTGCCGCCGACCGTGACTTTGCTCACGGCCGCGGGCCCCTATGCGGAGATGATCGAGCTGGGCCAGCGCCGGCGCTCGCCGGAGATCCTCAATATCTCGGTGATGGGCGGCTTCGCCTACGCCGACACTGCCAAGAACGGCATCGCGGTGATCGTGACCGCTCGCCGCGACGCCGGTGCCGCCCGGGTCCTCGCCCGCGAAATCGCGGAACTCGGCTGGGCCAATCGCGACCGCTTCCGCGCCCGGCTCACGCCGATCGAAGACGCCGTGGCGCGCGCGGTGGCCGCCGGAAAAGATCTGTCGGCACCCGCCGTCTGCCTGGCGGACGTCGCGGACAATCCCGGCGGCGGCGGACGCGGGAACACGACTTATCTCCTGGAGGCGCTGCTCAAGTCAGGCGCCGAGGGCGTGCTCCTGGGCATCTTCAACGATACCGAACTCGCCGAGGAGGCGCACGGGCTCGGCCGCGGCGCCAGGTTCCGTGCACGCATGAACCGCGCGGAGGCGAACCGGTTCTCGAAGCCGCTCACGCACGAGGCCGAGGTCCTGGCGCTCTCCGACGGGAACTGCGTGGGCCGGCGCGGGATCGCGGCGGGGCGGCGCATCTCGCTCGGCAAGTCGGCGGCGCTCCGGATGGGCGGCGTCACCGTGATCGTGATCTCGAACCGCCAGCAATGTGCGGACCCGATATTCTTCGAGATGTTCGGCCTCGACATCGCGAAGGCGCGTACGGTCGTGGTGAAGTCGCGCGGCCACTTCCGCGGCGGCTTTGACGAGTTCTTCACCAACGAGCAGATCGTCGAGGTGGACTGTCCCGGCCTCACCTCGCCGATGCTGAATCGCTTCGACTGGACCCGCCTGCCGCGCCCCGTCGTGCCCCTCGACCGGACCGTAACCTGGATGCCGCCCGCGGCCTAAACTATCGGAGCGCGGCGCAGAATTTTGCGGCGATGGCGGGGACCTGATCCTCCCGGAGACAGACCGGCGACAGAATGAGCGTCCCGGCGGCGGCCTCGGACAGATTGCACCGGACGCTCGGCGTGCCGGCCTCGAGGCGCGCGACCAGCGCCATCGCATCGAGGCCGTCGTTGCGGCGCGCGAGGCGCACCGTCACATAGGGAATACCCGACTGGCGCGCATCGCCGCTGGCGCCGACCAAAAGACCGGGCACGGCCTCGAGCGCGGAGCGGAGCGCGGCGGAGATCGCGCCCCAGCGCTCGGCGCGCGCGCCCTTGTCGGCGACGAACAGGCGCAGGGCGGTCAGCAGGCCCACGATTTCCTCTTTCCCGACCTTGCAGGGCCGGCCGATGCCGTGTTGGGGCAAGCCCGGCAATGCGCGTTTGTCGATGAAGGCGGGCGGTGGATTGAACTGCTCCATGAAGACGTCGAGGTCGAGAAGCTGCAGTGCGGCGGCGGCGATGAGGTCGCGCCGGCCGGCGAGAATGCCCGAGGCCTGCGGTCCGCCGATCGCCTTGCCGCCGCTGAAGGCGACCAGCGCAGCGCCCTCCGCGAGAAACCGGCGGAGGTTTTCCTTCGGAGGCAGCTCCGCCGCGGCATCCACCACCACCGGCACATCCTTCGCGCCCGCTACCGCGACGACGTCCGGGAGGCGCGGCAGCGCGTGCGGCTTGGCGAGGTAATAGACGGCGGCGGTGCGCTCGGTGATCGCCGCCGCGATCTCCCAGGCCTCGACATCACGCACGCCGGTGCCGGCAAAGCGGTCGGGGAGTCCTACCTCGATGACGCGCGCTCCCAGCGCCCGCGCCGCCCGGTCGTAGAAATTCCGATGGCTGCGCGGCACCACCACCTCCGACTTCATGCCGCTCGCATCCGGCAGCCGGTTCATCTTGTCGGGATCGAGTCCGGTCATGCAGGCGGCAAGACCGAGCAGGACACCCGCGGCTGCGCCGGAGGTCACCAGCCCCGCCTCGGCACCGGTCGCCTCGGCGATCAGCTGGGAGGCGCACGCCTGCAACTCGACCACATCGACGCAGTGCTGCGAGGCCTCCATCATCGCCTCGGCCACCTCCGGCGCCATCAGGCCGCCGGAGAGCCGCGTGTTGGGCCCGCAGGCATTGATGATCGGCGCGACGCCGAGCCGTTCGTAGATGTTGGTCACCGGTTGGCCCTCCCATGGTGCGTCCTTCGACACGCGCCCTCCGGGCGCGCGCTCAGGATGAGGGAAATCGAGCATTCCACAAAGTCCGAAGCGAAGAACCGAGCCTCATCCTGAGCGCACTCGCGTCAGCGAGTGTGTCGAAGGACGCACGATTTCGCAGTCGAGCGAATTGTCTTAGAGTTCGGAGAATCAGCAAGGGCAGAGAGGGATCGATGGCAGGCAAACGGTTTGGCGGCTTCGAGCAGGCTCACGGCGCGCGCGTCGCCTCCGCGGCGGGGACGCGCGAGGCGGCGGAGGCGGCGGTGGCGTGTTTCAAGGCCGGCGGCAATGTGGTCGACGCGGCGATCGCGGGCTCGGCCGTGCTCACGGTGATGCTGCCGAATGCCAATAGCATCGGCGGCGATCTCTTGGCGCTGGTGAAACTCGGCGGCAAGCCCGCGATCGCAGTCAATGCGACCGGCGCCGCGCCCAAGCGCGCGAGCATCGAGGCTTACAAGGCCCTCGGCCACAGCTTCGTGCCGGAGACCGGCGGGCTTGCCGTGCAAGGCCCCGGTTTGGTCGCGGGTTGGCAGGCGCTGCATGAGCGCTGGGCCACCAAGCCGTTCGCCGAATTGCTGGCGCCGGCGATCACGCTCGCCCGCGACGGATTCCCGACGGGCTGGCGCGTCGCCGAGGCGGCGGGCAAGCACGTCGACGACTACGCGACGCTGCCGGGCTGGAAGGAGGTCTTTGCGCCGGCCGGTGCCGCCGTCAAGGAAGGCGAGACCTTCCGCCAGCCGGCGCTCGCGCATACGCTCGCGACCATCGCGGACAAGGGACCACGCGCCTTCTACGAGGGGCCGATCGCCCGCGACATCGCGCGCACGGTGCAGAAGGCCGGCGGATTCCTCGCCGAGGAGGACCTCGCCCGCATCAAAGCGGAGATCCTGCCGGCCCTCACCACACGCTATCGCGGGCTCGAGGTCGCGAGCCAGCCGCCGGTCACTCAGGGCGTGGTGCTGCTGCGCGCGCTCGGGCTGCTGCAAGAGCTCGCGGCCGAGCCGCGGCGGATGTCGCGCCCGGCTTTTGCTGTCGCGTCGGCGCGCGCGCTCCGGCGTGCCCTCGACGAGCGGCTCGCGATCCTGCGCGACGGGCCGGAATCCCGCGCGCAGGCGGAGGCGATCCTTGCGGGCCACGCCGAGGCGCTGGGCCTGCCGCGATTCGAGTTCGCGGCGGCGGCCGACAACACCACCAAGCTCTCGGTGATGGACGGCGACGGCAACGGTGTCGCAATGATCCAGAGCGTCTATGCCGAGCTCGGCTCCGGCGTGGTGGGCGAGGAGACCGGCGTGCTCTTGAACAATCGCATGATCGCCTTCTTCCTCGATGCGAGCCGGGCCAATCATCTGGCGCCGGGCCGCCGCACCATGCACACGCTGCACACCTTCATGGCCTCCGACGGGGAGGGGCTACGCTGGATCGGCGGCTCGCCCGGCGGCGACAACCAGCCGCAAGTCAATCTCCAGGTGCTGACTAGGATTCTCGATCTCGAGGAGCCGCCGGGCGAGGCGGTAGCGGCACCTCGCTGGTCGATCGTGCCCGGCACGAAGCCGAAGGACATCGCGAAGCAATCACCCGGCATCGAATGCGAGAGAGGCGTACCGGATGAGGTGCGTCAGGCATTCGTCGCCGCCGGATTCCCAGTCACCCAGAAGCCGAATCTGCGCGCCGGCAGCAGCAAGATCGTGGGCCGCGGCCTCAATCCCGGCCCGCTCGGCGCCTTCGCCGATTGGCGCCGCGAGGGCGACGTCGCCGCTGGTTAACCACTCGGCATCTCCCTCAGCGATCACGCTTTTCCGCCCGCTGGGAATCCGCAAGCGAGTCCGCCAGGGGTGCGCAGTTTTATTTTTGCGCACATTCCACCCATGGTTGGAAAGGCGAAGTCGCCCTCCTATGTTAGAGCCGCTCCGCCGGCGCGGTCCTGTCGAACCGGCGGCCAGGGAGGAGTGACCATGTCTTTCGCTGGACCCGCCGTGGTCGCGCTCGTCTTCGCGTTGCTCGGGATCATCCTGGTGGCGCTCAGCGTGCGCACAGTGCCGCAGGGTTACACCTTCGTGGTAGAGCGGCTCGGGCGCTACTACAAGACGCTCTCGCCGGGCTTCAATCTGCTGATCCCGTTCGTCGACGGCGTGCGTGCCCGCGTCAGCATGCGCGAGACCGTGCTCGACATTCCCGAGCAGTCCGTGATCACCCGAGACAACGCGGCGATCTCCGCGAACGGCGTGCTGTTCTTTCAGGTGCTCGATCCCGTCAAGGCGACCTACGAGGTGGTGAACCTGCCGCGCGCGATCGAGACTCTCGCGATGACCACGCTCCGCAACGTCATGGGCTCGATGGAGCTCGACGAGATCCTCTCCAAGCGCGACACCATCAACGCGCGGCTGCTGCAGGCAGCGGACGCTGCGACCGCGTCCTGGGGCGCGCGGGCGACGCGCATCGAGATCCGCGACATCAAGCCGCCCGACGACATCGTGGAGGCGATGGCGCGCCAGCTCAAGGCCGAGCGCGACAAGCGCGCGCAGATCCTCGAGGCGGACGCGGCGAAGGAGAGCCAGATCCGCATCGCGCAAGGCAAGCTCGAGGCGGCGAAACTCGAGGCCGAGGCGCGCGAGCGGCTGGCGCAGGCGGAGGCGACCGCGACCCGGCTCGTCTCCGAGGCGGTGGCCGCGGGCTCCTCGAGCGCGCTCAACTATTTCCTCGGCCAGAAGTACGTGGAGGCGCTGCAGGCCTTCGCCCACTCGACGAACCAGAAGCTCCTGATCCTGCCAACCGACCTCGCAGGGATCGCGGGCACGCTCGGTGGCGTCGGCGAGATCGTGAAGGAGGTGTTCGGCGGCGGGCGCACGGGCGCCTCGCCCGCGCAGCCCGCATCGGTCGCGGCAGCGCCCGGCCTGAGCACGGGCTCGGCCACCCGGGCCGACGGCGATGTGGCCGCCAAGGGACCTTGGGGCCAGCCGCCGAGCTGAGAGGAACGCGATGAACTACTGGATCTGGCTGGCGGTGGGGCTCGGTCTTGCCGCAATCGAGATGGTGACCCAGACCTTCGTGCTGATCTGGTTCGGGCTTGCCGCGATCGGCGTCGGTCTCGCGGTGCTGGTGATGCCGGGCATCGGCGGCGAGGCGCAGTACATCGCCTTTGGCGCGCTCTCCATGCTGCTGCTGGTGCCCGCCTGGGTGATCCGCGCCCGCATCCGCGAGCGTGCGCACGGCCACGGCACGCGCCAGGAGCTGATCAACGACCGCGCGGCGCAGCATCTGGGCCGCACGCTGGTCCTGGCCGAGCCGATCTCGCACGGCCAGGGCCGCGCGTTCATCGGCGACACGCTCTGGCAATTGAAGGGGCCGGACCTCGACGCCGGACGCGCGGTGCGCGTGGTCGGCACCGACGGCATGACGCTGAAGGTCGAGGCGGCCTGAGCGAGGCCGCCTCGCCTCGTCCTAGTGTGATGATTCCGAAGTTCGTCTTACGAACTTCGGAATCTGAATCACACTAGATTCAAAGATTTAGTGGCCCGCTTATCCCTGAAATTCGCCTGCGAATTTCAGGGGCGGGACACTAGTGCACGATCATGCCCGTGAAGACGTAGGCCTGCAGCATCACGAGGATGCCGACCAGGCAGGCGAGCGCGATCGAGTGGAAGAAGACGTAGCGCAGGATCGAGCCCTCGTGGCCGAACCAGTTGGTCGCCGTCGAGGCGACGACGATCGATTGCGCGTCGATCATCTTGCCCATGACGCCGCCCGATGAGTTCGCGGCACCCATCAGGATCGGCGACAGGCCCAGCTGCTCCGAGGTGATCTTCTGCAGATTGCCGAAGAGCACGTTGGAGGCGGTGTCGGACCCCGTCAGCGCCACGCCGAGCCAGCCCAAGAGCGTGCCGAAGAAGGGATAGAGCACGCCCGCGTGGGCGAACGCGAGGCCCAGCGTGGCGTCGAGGCCCGAGAGGCGCGTCAGCGTGCCGATGCCAAGCATCGCCGAGATGGTGATCAGCGAGACACCGCAGATCTTGATGGTACGACCATAGACGGCCACCAACCGCACGGGCGAGAAGCCCATGATGAAGCCGGCGATGATCGCCGCGATCAGCATTCCGGAGCCCGTGTAGGAAAGCCAAGTGAAGGCGAACACCGCGCCTTCGGGCGTTGGCTTGGTGACCACCGGCGGCATCTTGTTGATGAGGTTGTGGAGGTCAGGCACCGCGTAGCTCCAGGTGGAGTACGGGTTGACGGCCGCCTTGAACCAGTTGGTGCCCCAGATCAGGAGCACCACGCAGACGATGATCCACGGCAGAATCGACATCCAGACCTCGCGGCTCGACGGCATGCGCATGGCTACGGGCGTGCGGGCCGGCATGGTGGCCGCGGAATCGTCGTGGTGGCGAAGCGCCGGCGATGTCCACAGCTCCGCCGGCTGCCATACCCTGAGGAACAGGATGAGGCATGCCATGGAGATCAGCGACGCGCCGATGTCGACGATCCAGGGATTGACGAAGTTCGAGATCAGGAACTGCGGGATCGCGAAGGAGACGCCGCAGACCAGGATCGCCGGCCAGATCGCGGTCATGCCGCGCCAGCCCGCGAAGGCCCAGATGAGCCAGAACGGCACGATCAGCGAGAAGAACGGCAACTGCCGTCCGACCATCGCGCCCAGGAGACCGGGGTCGATGCCAGTGACGCTGGCGAGACCCGCGATCGGCGTGCCAAGGGCGCCGTAGGCGACAGGCGCGGTGTTCGCGATCAGCGACAGGCCGGAGGCCGCGAGTGGCGAGAAGCCGAGCCCGATCAGGATCGCGGCGGTGACTGCCACCGGCGTGCCGAAGCCGGAGGCGCCCTCGAAGAAGGCGCCGAAGCAGAAGGCGATCAGCAGAAGCTGCAGCCGGCGATCGGGTGATACGCTGCCGATGGTCTGCTGCAGGGTCTCGAAAGCGCCGGTGTCCTTGGTGAGCTGGTAGAGAAAGATGACGTTGAGCACGATCCAGCCGATCGGGAAGAATCCGGTCACCACGCCGAGAACGGCCGCGCGGATCGCCATGCCTGCCGGCATGGTGAAGACGATCGTGGCGACCAGGATCGCCGCGATCAGTGCAATCACGGCAGCTAGGTGCGCCTTGACCTTGCCGGAGGCCAGCAGCACCAGCAGCGTCACCACCGGAATGGCCGCCGCCAATGTCGACAGAAACTCGCTGTTGAGTGGATTGTAGACTTGATTCCACATGCGCGGATCCCCCCTGAGCTGGCGCTTCTACCTCGATTGCCGGCGCGTCGTCACCGGCTCGGCCCCACCCTATTTAGTTGGAATCATGACAGGTTTGTCACGGTGCTACAAGCCGTGCCAGCGACTCGGAGCGCCACACCGGGGCTGCGTGCCGCCTCTGGAGCGATGGGAATTGGTCGGCCTTAGGCGGTGCGCGCGGTTGGTGCGGCGGTCAGCGGAAGTCGAGCGCCGATGGCGCTCGCGATCTTCTCGGGCTCTTCGACGAAACGCAGGCCGATCGAGTGGCCTTCCTGCCAGACGACCTCGGCGCGCAAGGTGCCCATGCGGTCGAGGATCAGGGTCACCACCTCGCCCCTGACCAAGGGCTGGGCGAGGTAGATGCGCGCGCCGCCCAGGGAGAGATCAACCACGACGCAATCGAATCGGCGGGCGCCGTGGGCGAGCTTCGCCGCCCATAGCACACGTTTGCGCACGGTGCGCCGGAGCGCTGCCGCCTGCTCCTCGGAGATCGGCGTGGTTCGACTCTCTAGGGGATCGCTCATGACCGTGATCGGACTCCGGCGGGACGACGTCTCCGCAGTACGCGAGTATCGCTCGCACATATTTATCAATGCTTACGCCGCGCTTTCGGAGTGTGGAAAATTTGGCGCGCATTGCGGGCTTCGCCCGACTGCCGCAAAGGCGGGAATGTCGTAATTATTGCAATATGTTGCATGACGCACGGCGCCTCACATAGACGCGCAACTTGCGCGGTGCTGAGCGTAGAGTGAGACCAGATCGGCCGAGTCCTCCAATCGATCTTGGCCCCGCGCAACTTGCGCGGTGCTGAGCGTAGAGTGAGACGGCACGATCCAATAAGGACGGCAGCGAGGTCATGAGACTCGCAGTCATCGGCGTGGGATCGGTCGGCGCAACGCTCGGGCGAACGGACACGGCGTCACCTTCGGCGCCAAGAAACCGACGGCGGGCAAGAGCGCTCCGGCAGAATGGTTTGATTTGCCGAGGCGCCGTTGCGCGCCGCGCTGTGACCTCCATGGGGATTGATTGACATCGCGGTGCCGCGAGCAAGGTCGCTCTCCGCAACAGAGCGGCTCCAGCGGGTGCATCGGGAACGCGCGGCATTTCAGCTGAAGGTTGCGCAGGCGGCGTGCAGCTTGCGCGGCATCCTGCGCGCGGGCGTGATGACGTTGGCCGCGACAGCAGCAGTGCTTGCTGCCGTCGCCCAGACTCAAGCGCCCCAAGCAGGGTCGCCGCCGAAAAGCGGCGCGGCGCAACCCGAGAAGCCAGCGGGGACGCCACCGTCGGCAACCGTGCTCGACAAGATCGACGTGCAGGGCGTGCTCGGCCGCGAGGTGAAAGGCGCGCATGGCGAGGACATGGGCCGGATCGTCGACGTGGTGGTGGACGGCGTTATTCGTCTTCGTGACGAGCCCCTACCTGCTGGTCCCGGTGCAGTTGCTCGATGGCGTGTCGGCGGCCGTGATGGGAGTTATGCTGCCGTTGGTCGTGGCCGATGCCACCCGAGGCACGGGACATTTCAATGCGGCCTTGGGGGCGGTCGGCACCGCCGGTGCGATCGGTGCGTCGCTTAGCACGACCCTGGCCGGCTTTGCCAGCGACCAATTCGGGCACACCGCCGCCTTCGTGAGCCTGGCAGGCATCGCGGCCGCGAGCGCGCTGTTCGTGGCCACGACGATGCCGGAGACCCGCCCCGCGCAGAGCCGAATGGATCGTTGAGTCGAGGACCAGCCCATGGCGAAAGCAACCGTCGACCCCGAGTCCGGCTCATCCGGCAGCAGACCGCCTGGCGATTTCTATATCGCCGCGACCAGCTCCCTCATCGAGAGCCGGCCGCGGACCCTGAAGCACGGGGATACCTTCGCCCTCTTCGATCACTACGGCGATATCCCGATCGACCTCCACGGTCCGACCGGGCTGTTCCGCGACGACACGCGTCATCTGTCGCGGCTCGAGCTTTCGATCGAGAATCACCGGCCGCTGCTGCTCAGCTCCACGCAGCAGGAGGACAACGCGAACCTGACGGTCGACCTCGCCAATCCCGACCTCTACGGCGGCGATCGCATGGTATTGTCGCGCGAGACCGTGCACCTCATCCGCTCGAAGTTCCTCTGGCGGGGCACCTGCTACGAGCGGCTCGCGTTGCGGAATTTCGACCAGGAGGCGCATCGCATCCGCCTCGGGTTCAAGTTCGGCGCCGATTTCGCGGACCTGTTCGAGCTCCGCGGCATTCGGCGCGAGCGGCGCGGCGAGACGGAGTTCGAGCAACCGGGCGAGGGCTCCGTGTTGTTCCGGTATCGCGGGCTCGATCGGCTGGTCCGCACCACACGCATCGATTTCGATCCAGCGCCGACCCGGCTCGGTCGGGCCGAGGCGGTGCTCGAGGTGCCGTTGCCTTCGCGCGAGCAGACGGTCGTCCTGGTGACCGTTCGGTGCAACAGCGAGCAGCGTGCACGGCGCGGCGAGTTCCTGGCCTGCTTCCGGCAGGCGCGAAGAAAGCTCCGGTCGGCAGCCTCCCGCGCCGCCGCGATCGACAGCTCGGATACGATGTTGAACCGGGTGTTGTGCCGCTCCGTCAACGACCTCTATATGCTGCTGACCGATACGCCGCAGGGCCCTTATCCCTACGCCGGCATCCCCTGGTTCAGCACGGCCTTTGGCCGCGACGGGATCATAGCTGCGCTCGAGATGCTGTGGCTCGACCCCGAGATCGCGCGCGGCGTGCTGCGCTTCCTGGCGGCGGGTCAGGCGCGCGAGACCGATCTCGCTCGAGACGCCGAGCCCGGCAAGATCCTGCACGAGACGCGGCGCAGCGAGATGGCGCGGCTCGGCGACGTGCCCTTCGGCCTCTACTACGGCAGCGTCGACGCGACGCCGCTGTTCGTTCTCCTGGCCGCGCGGTACTTCGAGCGCACGGGCGACCGGGCGACGCTCGAGGCGCTCTGGCCCTGCTCGAGGCCTGTCTCGGCCTCGGATGCAACCACGCGAACGGCGAGATCCGGTTCGAGCGGCCGATGCTGCCCCATGGGATCGACGAGATCCGTATCCGCAACCTCCGGCTCGGCGATGCCAGCGTCGACGTCCTCTTGCGCCGCCATGCGAGCGACGTCGCCGTCAACGTCCTCAAGCGCCGCAAGTCGCTACGCGTCGTGGTGGTGAAGTGACCGGCCGTCTCAGGACTTGGTTTTCCAGACGTCGCGGAAACGCGGGATCTCGTCGGGGATCCAGACGAAACCCTTCACCGAGCTGCGCAGCGCCGCGTATTCCAGTGAGAAGAACAGAGGTACGTAGGGCAGATCCCGGGTGACGATCGCCTGCGCCTGCTTGTAGAGCGGCTTTCGGGCGTCGGTCTCCACGAGAGAGCGGGCCTGGTCCAGGAGCGCGTCGAGCGCGGGATTCCGGTAGTTGGTCGAGTTGGCGTAACCCTTGCTATGGAAGAGAATGTAGAACAGTCCGTCGGGGTCCGGGCGCTGGGACCAGCGCTCGGGCGTGAAATTGATCTTCTGCTCCACGACGCGGGAGTACCAGTCGCTCACCGCCACCGGCTCCAGCGTGGCGTTGATGCCGACGGCCTTGAGCTGCTCCTGCACCAGCTGGTCGAGCTGCTGGAACATGGTGATGGTCGGCGCCGCCAGCGTGACGTCAAGGCCGTTCGCATAGCCGGCATCGCTCAGAAGCTTTTTCGCCTTGGCGGGATCGTAGTCATAGGACGTGAGGTCCGGATCGAACCACCAGAGGCCCTTGGGCGTCGGGCCTTCTGCGATCTGCGCCTTGCCGCCCATCAGGATGTCCACCAGCCGCTTGCGATCGATGGCATGCGCGACCGCCTGGCGGAGCGCGAGGCTGTTGAACGGCGGCTTGTCGACCTGCCACTGCAAGGAGATCCAGCGCCCCACCGGGTCCGGATCGAGGCGGATGTCGCCGCGCCCCTCGAGCTGCCGCACGTCCTGAGGCGAGAGCTCCGACACGAAATCGACTTCGCCGGTGATCAGCCGCTGCGCGCCCAGAACGGAGCCCGCAACGTCCTGGAAGACGATGCGATCGAGATAGGGCTTGCCCTTGTCCCAGTAGTCGGGATTGCGCTCCACCGTGATGTGGTTGCCGCGCACCCATTCCTTGAACAGGAACGCGCCGGTGCCCACGGGGTTGCTGCCGAAATCGGCACCCTGCTTCTGGCTCGCCGCGGGAGACACCATGAATCCCTCGCGCTGGCCCAGCATGCCGAGCAGGCCCGGGAATGGCTGCTTGAGGGTGAAGGCGACGGTAAGCGGATCGACCGCCTCGACCGATTTCACCACCGACTCGAGCCCGTTCCTCTGCGGCGATTTCACAGCCGGGTCGAGGCGGCGATCGATGTTCCACTTGACTGCAGCCGCGTCGAAGGGCGTGCCGTCCTGGAATTTGACGCCCTCGCGCAGGTGCAGGACCACGCGCGTGCCGCCGGCCTCGACGTCCCAGCTCTTGGCGAGCTCCGGCCGGACCGAGAAATCGGTGTCCAGCCGCACCAGCGTATCGAAGATGAGATAGAGGACCTGCCGCTCGGTGTATTCAATTGAGAAGATCGGATCGAGTGTCTTGATGTCGGAAGCAAAGCCGACGGTGAGCGTACCGCCCCGCTCGGGCGTCTCGGCGACAGCCCCTTGAGTGCACGCGAGCACCAGGCCGCTGATCGCACCCGCAAGAGAGAAGATGAACCCGCGCAGCATCCGACTTGGCATTTCCCCCTGCTCCCTTTTATCTGCTCGGCGCGTACCCTTGGGGTCCGCCGTTCCGGCCCCTACTATACTAGGAGATCACGCATGAGAGCGACCAGAGGCGGAGTGGAGATCCACTACGACGTCGAAGGTGCCGGCCGCCCGGTGCTGCTCGTCCACGGCGTCGGCGCCAATCTGCGGAGCTGGGATCCGATCGCCGAGCGCCTCGCGCGGCGCCACCGGGTCGCCCGTCTGGACCTCCGCGGACACGGCCAATCGAGCCGGATCGAGACCTGCACGCTCGACGATTTCATCGATGACGTCCTCTTGGTGCAGGACGCGCTCGGGATGGAGCGCGCGCATCTGGTGGGCTTTTCCCTCGGCGGAATGATTGCCCAGGCCTTCGTTCTCGCACACCCCGAGCGGGTCGATCGGCTTGCCCTGATCAGTGCCGTCGCCGGCCGGACGGCCGAGGAGCGCGCAAGCCTCCGGGCTCGCGCGCGCAAGGTGCGCGAGGAGGGCATCGCCTCCGTGGTCGGCGCCGCCGAGGACCGCTGGTTCACCGAGGAGTTTCGTCGCGATCACCCCGAGGTCGTGGCTCGGCGGATCGCGGAGCTCAAGGCCAACGATCAGCGCTCCTACGCGGCCGCCTATACGGTATTCGCCGAGAGCGACGTCGGGAGCCGCCTCGCGGGTATTCGCCACCGGACCCTGGTCGTCACCGGTGAGCACGACGTCGGATCGAACACGCGCATGGCGCGCTTCATGCACGAGAGCATCCCGGGATCGACCCTGCGGATCCTCCCGCACTTGAAGCACAGCGTGCTGATCGAGGCACCCCAGGTAATCGCGAATCTGCTGGAGGATTTTCTCGCGGACTGACGCGACCTGGCTGGTTTATGGTGCTGCCTCGACCCATTCAACGGCGAGTGTCGGAACATGACCCAGGGAACCGAGCTGGCAGGACAGATCGCGGTCGTCACCGGCGCCGGACGCGGGCTCGGCCGGGCCATTGCGGCGCGGCTCGCGCAGGCCGGCGCGGGCGTCCACATGGTGGATCGCGACCGCGACTCCGTGGAGGCAACGGCGTCTACGCTTGAGCGACAAGGATTGCGGGTCTTTCCGCATATGGCCGACGTCACCGACGAGGGCTCGCTCGCGCGCTTGCGGGCGACGGTGACACGCGCCTCCGACCGGGTCGACATCCTCGTCAACAACGCAGGGGGCTGGCGGCACGCGCGCTACGACGAGATCACGATCGACGACTGGCGCTGGACGTTCGATACCAACGTGCTGAGCGTTCTGCTGTGCTCGCGCCGCTTCGCCGATCTGATGATCGCGCGCCGGTACGGCCGCATCGTCAACATCGCCTCGGTTGACGCCCATCGGGCAAAGCCCACCCTGCCCCACTACGCCGCCGCGAAGGCCGCGGTCGTGAGCCTGACGAAATCGCTCGCCGAGGAGCTGGCGCCGCACCAGGTGCTGGTGAACGCCGTCAGCCCCGGCGGCATCGCGACCGAGGCCGCGAAAGCGCAGAGCTGGCTCGCGGAGAGCATTCCCAAGATCCCCGTGCGCCGCGCGGCGGAGCCCGAGGATATCGCGGAGGTCGTGGCCTTCCTGGCGTCGCCGCGCAACCGGTTCGTGGTTGGCGAGACCGTGATCGCGAGCGGCGGCGCGCTCATGGCCTGAACGGGCGCACGGAGTCCGCGTCTCCAGGGTGCCCTCGGCAGGCAGCGCTGACGTCGGACGCGCGATAAATCTCTCGCGCAGTTTGTTATCGCATACTAATATCGGATTACCGATATCTAATTATGACCGCAGTGTGGCCGGGGGAACGCCATGGCTCGCTTCGACGACAGGATCGCGGTGATCACCGGAGCCGGCGCGGGCATGGGACGCGCCCATTCGCTGCTCCTAGCGGAGCGCGGCGCCACGGTCGTCGTGCAGGACATCAATGGACAAGCCGCTGAGGAGACAGCGGCACTGGTCAAGCGCGCGGGCGGCAAGGCCGTCCCTCTGGTCTGCGACGTCGCCGAAGCGCCCACCATCACCGCGCGCCTTGCGGAGCTGGCCTCGAGGCTCGGCCGGATCGACATCCTCGTGAACAACGCCGGGATCGGCGGCGAGCCCGTGATCGAGGAGACCACCGAGGAGCTTTTCGATCGGACTTTCGCGGTGCACGTGAAAGGCACGTTCTTCGCGACCCAGGCGGTCGTGCCGTTCATGAAGCAGCAGAAGCGCGGCAAGATCATCAATATCTCGTCGATCTGGGGCATGATCGGCCATCACTACGCATCGCCCTACTGCGCGGCCAAGGCGGCGATCCTCGGGCTGACCAAGGCATGGGCGAAGGAGCTTGCGCCCTGGAACATCCACGTCAACGCCGTGGCGCCGGGTGGCGTACTGACCGAGATGGTGCTGTCGCAGCCCGATATCGAGACCAGGATGGCCGGCAAGGTCGCCCGGGTCCCGCTCGGCCGCTACGCCGAGCCGCGCGAGCTCTCTTACGCGGTCGCGTTCCTTGCCTCGCCAGAGGCCGATTTCATCACGGGGCAGGTGATCAGCCCGAACGGCGGCGAAGTGATCGTTTGAGCCGTTCAGCGGCGCCAGCGTAAGAGGCTGCCGTTGACGCTTGTATCGTATATCGATAATTTATGACCATTATACGATAGGAGGGTGCCATGCGGTTCGGCCTGTTCAACCTCATGAACCAGCTCGCGCTGGATCAGGCCGAAGTCTTCTCCGGGACCTTCGCCGGCGTCCGGCTCGCGGAGCAGATGGGCTTCGACGTCGCCTGGTTCGCCGAGCACCATTTCGCCAACTATAGCCTCTGTCCCTCGCCTTTGATGATGGCGGCCGCCGCAGCGCGCGAAACCAAGACCATCCGGCTCGGCCCGGCGGTAGTGGTGGCCCCGCTCTACAACCCGATCCGGGTCGCCGAGGAGATCGCCTTCCTCGATCAAGTATCTGAGGGACGCGCGGTGCTCGGCCTGGGCACCGGCTACCAACGCTTCGAGTTCGAGGCCTTCGGCGCCGACCTCTCGGAGCGGCAGGAGCGCATGCTGGAGATCTGGCAGATCATCGACCAGGCGGTACATCAGAACCGCTTTCACTTCAGCGGCAAGAGATACCGGCTTCCCGACGTGCCCATGGCGATCCGGCTCTTTCGTCCGCGCCGGCTGGAGACGTTCTTCGTGGCCTGGACGCCGGAAATCATCAAATACGCGATCTCGGTCGATGCAATTCCCTTCTGCTCCGCCGGCTGGGGCGATAAGGCAGCGCTCCAGTCGCTGCGCCAGCACGTCCGCGATCAGTATGCGCTCGCAGGCGCCGATCTCACCGGCCGCCGCTTTGCCGCTCAGCGCTACGTCTATGTGTCGGACGACGAGAGCGAGCTCCGCAGGGCGGCCGAGGGTTTCCGCTATGTGGGCCGGTGTGGCGGGCATCTGCGCGTGGGCACGCAGATCCTCGAGGGGCACGTCATCGCCGACCGGCCGCTCGCCGGCGAGCCCAGCATCGAAGGCATTCTGGCGGGCACGCCGATCGGCAGCGCCGAGACCGTCGCCCAGCGGATCATCGACGAGGCACGCACGGCCGGCATCACTGACCTCAGCTGCTTCATGTGGCCGGCGGGCATGAGCTCGCGTGCGGTGCTGCGGTCGATGGAGCGCTTCGGCAGGGACGTGTTGCCGCTCATCCAGAAAGAGCTCGCACGCGACTCGAAATCCAAGGCGCGGCAGGTTGCCTGATCAGATCGGCTCCCGCCCTAAAGGATCGCCGCCATGGGGCTCGCCGAGAGGGCCGGGTTCGAGAGGTTGCGCGCGGCCGTCTGAATGGGCGCTGTGAATCGGCGCAGCGCAGTCTTGATGTCGAGTTCCGCTCTGTCTATCGAGAGCGCCACCGCCGCCACCGGCACGCCGCCGTCGCCGAGGATCGGCGCCGCGATGGCGAACTCGCCCTCGATCACCTCGCCGTCCTGCCAGGCGATGCCCTCCTCGCGGGCGGCGCTGACGATTCGGCGGATCCGTACAGGATCTATGATGGTCCGACTGGTGAAGCGAAGCATCGGAGACCGCTGCAGGATGCGCTTCACATCGGCGTCCGAAAGGCACGACATCATCGCACGACCCGCGGCCGTGCAATAGGCGAAGCGCCGGACCGGCAGCAACGCGTAATCGTGCGTCAAGAGGTCCGGCACACGGTTCATATAGAAGACGTGGATGCCGTCCATGACGGCGACGCTGACGGCCGCGGTGGTTTGGCGCGCCAGCGCCTCGAGTTGCCGTGGCGCCTGATTCATCAACGGATCGGCCTGGCAGAACGAGACCGCGAAGGAGATGAACTTGGTCGAGAGGCTGTACCGCTTCGTCTTCTGGTGGCGCCGCAACAGTCCGAGGTGCTGGAGCGAGAACAGCAGGCGCTGAACCGAGCCCTTCTCCAGCCCCGTCTTGGCGACGATCTCGGAGAAGGTGAAGGCTTCCGCGCTCTCATCGTAGAGGTTGAGGATCTTCGCGGCCTTCTCGAGCGTGCCAAGCTGAAGAGCGCTCGTTGAGTTTCCCGCCCTGACCATGCGCTACGCGACCTCGGTCCGACAAAAAGTTGAAAATCGGGTGATGCAGATCAATAAGCGATGACCCCGTCGCTCGCAAGACCGCGCGCGGAGCGATGGCGTCACCGACACGGCCGCGGGCGGCGCTTGCCATCGCGGTCATATCGGATATTAATAGTTCCTGAACGATATGCGATGCTTTTCCGCGCGTGCTGCGCGACGGAGAAGCGGACTACGAGCGCGACAGACCATCGCGCCCGCCGGCAACGAAGCACGGGCCGCCGTCGGTGAAGTCGCGGGCGTCGCCCACCAAGCGGGGAGGATGGACGATCTTACAGCGCTCGGAATATGGTTCCCCGACAAGGCCACCAGCCAACCGCCGCGTCACGGCGAAGGAGGCGACGCCATTGACGGCTGATACCGGACGCAGCCGGGCCGTGCGGGTGCGGGCCGAGGCGGTGTCGCATCGCTTCGGCGATTTCCCCGCGCTCAACAACGTCTCGCTCGAGGTTCCCGCAGGCCAGTTCGTGACGCTGCTCGGCCCCAGCGGTTCCGGCAAGACCACGCTCCTGCGCATCCTCGCGGGCCTGCTCCGGCCGCGCTCGGGGCGCATCCTGATCGGCGAGCGCGACGTGACGCGGCTCCCCGCCGACAAGCGGGAAATCGGGTTCGTGTTCCAGAACTACGCGCTCTTTCCGCACCTTTCCGTGTTCGAAAACGTCGCGTTCCCGCTACGGCTTCGACGCGTCGGCGCGGCGGAGGTCGCGCGGCGCGTCCACGAGGCTCTCGCGAAGGTATTCCTGGAGGGACTCGATCAGCGCTATCCCGCGCAGCTCTCCGGCGGGCAGCAGCAGCGGGTCGCGCTCGCCCGCGCGATCGTATTCGATCCAACCGTGCTGCTCATGGACGAGCCATTGGGCTCGCTCGACAAGCGGCTGCGCCAGCAGCTGCAGGTCGAGCTTCGGCGGCTGCAACGCGCGGTCGGCATCACCACGGTCTACGTGACGCACGACCAGGACGAAGCCTTCAGCATGTCGGACCAGATCGCCGTCATGGGCGGCGGCGAGCTGCATCAGCTCGCATCTCCCGAGGAGATCTATCGCCGTCCCGCCGACAGCTTCGTTGCGCACTTTGTCGGCGACCTCAACTATTTCGAGGGCCGGTATTCGCCCCGCGCCAACGGTCCCGCCGTCGTGGAGACAGAGCGCGGCCTCGCTATCCGGGTGCGGCCCGACGGGCCCGACGCGCCCGGCGCGCTGGTCGGCTGCGGCATCCGACCGGAGAAGCTGCGGATTGGCGATCATGCTCGCTACGACAATCATTTCAACGCCAGGGTCCGGATGCTGACGTTCCGAGGCAGCCATTACTGGGCGGATCTCCTGCTCCCATCGGGGGACGGGCTGATCGCCATGCTGCCGGAGACGTCGCGCATCGGCGAAGGCGACGAGGTCTCGGTGGGGTGGAATGCCGACGAGGTTCGCGTATTCCCGGTCAGCGAGAGGCGACGGGGGGCTCGGCCCGCGAAATAGCTCCCGCAAACGAGGCAACAAGCAGAGGAGGGAATTTTCATGCGGAAACGATCGAGATGGAGTATCGCCGCGGCGGTGCCCGCCGCCATGGCGCTGGCGGCCGGATGGACGAACGCCGCGGCAGCGGCCGATCGGGCGAGCCTGATCAAGGAATTTCCTGCCGACGTGCAGAAGTTGTTCACGCCCGACGTCCCCGACGCCGTGATCGAGGCCCTGCTCAAGGTGCGCAAGGCCGGCGCCGACACCTTCGTGCTCAATGACTCCGGCGGCGAGCTCTACAAGGGACAGCAACTCGCCTATCTCAAGAACTGGGAGGCCATCACCGGCTGGACCATCAAGGACATTGCGCCCTCGCCCGATCCCGGCCAGGTCAAGGCGCAAGTCGACTCCGGGCATCCGCAGTACGACCTGTTCGAGACCGGGTCCAACGGCGACGCGATGGAGGAAGAGAAGTCGGGCCTGTTGGCCAAGCTCGACACGAATCTGCTGAACCCGCTGATCGCCAAATTCCCGAACGACGGCTATCAGCATACGGACTATTGGGTTCAGTACAGCTTCTTCGGCGTTTTGCTCACTTGGGATCTGCGCAAATGGCCGATGTCCGGCCCGCACCCAACCAGCCCCAAGGACCTCTTCGATACCGCGAAGTTCCCGGGCAAGCGCTGCCTCTACAAGTATCCCGAGTACGGTGGAACGCTCGAGTACCCGCTGCTCGCGGACGGCGTGGCACCGGACAAGCTCTATCCGCTCGATGTCGACCGCGCCTTCAAGAAGCTCGGCACCATCAAGAACGACATCGTCTGGTGGAGCAGCGGCGCGGAGTCGATCCAGCACATCGTGAACGGCGACTGCGCCATGGGCGTCACCTGGCAAGGCCGCCCGGCGCTGCGCTCGAAGGACGAGCCAAACCTACCGGTCGGCACGAGCTGGGAGGGCGTCATGCTCATCGATTCCGGCTGGGCCGCGCCCAAGGGTGCCAAGCACCTCGAGGCCGCGAACTCGCTGCTGGCCTACGCCTTCACCGCGCAGAACCAGTGCAGGTTCATCAACGTCATGGGCTACGGCATCCCGATCGACGGGAGCTGCATCGACGACTTCGGCAAGAAATGGGCCGTGACCTCCGAGCATCGCGCAGTGACCGCGACACGTCAGAACGCGGACTATTACGCGAAAAATATCAAGGACCTGATCTCGAAGTTCAACGCCTGGATCACGTCTTGATCGCTGCGGGCCGGATCGGCTCGCGGGCGGCGGCAACGCCGCCCGCGCACCGCCTCGGTACGCTCTTGCGATGACGGCGCCGGGCTCCGAGGCGGGCGCCACGGCGCGGCCGAGCGGATCTCGGCTCGATCTCAGAGGCATGAGCGGCGTGCTCCTGCTGCTGCCCACGCTTCTGCTGCTGTTCGCGATCTTCCTCTATCCGCTGGCGGTGGTGCTGTCCAAGAGCTTCCTCGATCCGCAGCCCGGCTTCGCCAACTACGCGTCGCTGTGGCGGTCGGCCGCCTTCCGGAACATCCTGGTCAACACCTTCGAGATCGCGGCCTGGACCACGGTGGTCTGCCTCCTGGTCGGGTATCCGTTCTCCTATCAGCTGGCGCGGCTGCCGAAGCGCTGGGCGCAGCCGTTGCTCGGCCTCTGCATGATCCCGTTCTTCACGGCGATTCTGGCGCGGCTCTACGCCTGGACGATCATCCTGGGTGACGCCGGCGTCATCAACTCCTACCTCATCCATTGGGGCATCATCGAGCACCCACTGAGCCTGCTGTTCAACCGGCTGGGCGTGATCATCGGCATGGTTCATGTGATGCTGCCCTACATGGTGATCGTGCTCTATTCGCAGATGGCCGGCATCGACCGCTCGCTGATCGACGCGGCCACGAGCCTGGGCGCCAGCCCCTTCGCGGGCTTCCGCCGAGTCTACCTGCCGCTCTCCATGCCGGGGACCTATGCGGGAACACTCCTCGTGTTCATCATCTCGCTCGGATTCTTCGTGACCCCCGCGGTCCTCGGTGGCGGCCGCGACGTCACCATCGCGACCTTCGTGCGCCAGGAGATCGGCGTCCTCGATTGGGGCGCCGCAACCGCCATGTCCATGGTCCTGCTGCTGGTGACCGTGGGGCTCTTCTTCGTGCTCGACCGGATCTTCGGCACCGAGCGCCTGCTCGTCGGCGGGCTTCGCAAGTGATCGGCCGCACGATCCTGATGAGCGCGGTGAGCGTTGGCCTCTGGCTCATCACCGTCGGCGTGCTGGTGTTCCTGGTGTTTCCTCTGGTGGTGGTGATCCCGGAATCCTTCAGTCCGAGCGCCGTGTTGCAATTCCCGCCGGAGAGCCTGTCGCTGCGGTGGTACCGCGATTTCTTCGGTGATCCCGACTGGCTGCACTCGCTGTGGCTCAGCATCAAGCTCGGGATTGCCGTCGCGATCCTCTCGACGCTGCTGGGGCTCGGCACGGCCGTGGCGATGGTCCGTTTCGTCGTCTACGGCAAGGGGCTCATCCGCGCCCTCGCGCTCTCGCCGCTGATCGTGCCGGTGATCGTGACCGCGATTGCGCTCTTCGACATCATGACGCGGCTCGACCTGGTGGGCAGCTTCTGGGGCCTGCTGCTCTCGCACACGGTGCTGGCGCTGCCCTTCCCCGTGTTCATCCTGGAGAACGCCCTCAAATCCGTGGACCCCAACCTCGAGGACGCCGCCGTGAGCCTGGGCGCGAGCCGGCTCAAGGCGTTCTACAAGATCACCATCCCGCAGATCGCGCCCGCGATCTTCGGCGCGGCACTCTTCGCCTTCCTCGCTTCCTGGGACGAGGTAGTGATCGTGCTATTCGTCGGCGGGGCGCTCCTGCAAACGCTGCCGGTGCAGATGTTCCAGTTCCTCACCACGGAGGTGCGGCCCACCATCGCTTCGGCCTCGACGCTCCTGATCGCGGCGCTGCTCCTGGGCATGCTGCTGATGCGTCTGCTCGGCGCGCGCCGCCGCATCGCGCGCTCGTGAGCGCCGGCGCCTCGTCCTGCCTAGCGCCTGAGCTTGTAGCCGGACCGCTCGAGGTCCCAGCTATCCTCCGTGCCGCGCGGCAGCGCATCCTTCCGGATGCGCTCGCTCGGCGTCTTGGGCAGGCTCTCGACGAAAGCGATGTAGCGGGGGATCTGGAAATAGGCCATGCGGCTCTCGCACCACTGGACGAGCGCGAGCGGCTCGAGCGCCGCGCCGGGCTTCAGGCGCACGAAGGCCTTGATGTCCTCGTCGGCGAGGGCGTTGGGAACGCCGATGACTGCGCTCTCGGTGATGGCGGGATGCTCGTTGAGGGCTCGCTCCACCTCGAAGGCGGCGACGTTCTCCCCGCGCCGACGGATGCTGTCTTTCTTGCGGCCGCTGTAGAAGAAATCGCCGTCCGCGTCGTACCAGCCGATGTCGCCGGTCTTGAGCCACTCGCCCTCGAAGAGCGCCGCCGTGGCTGCGGGATTGCGCCAATAGCCCGGCGTGATGACACCCGGCATCTTGCCGCGCACCCAGAGCTCGCCGCGCTTGCCGGGCCCGAGCGGCTGCCCCTGCTCGTCGACCACGCGCATCTCGAAATAGGGCAGGCACGCGCCGATCGAGCCGAGCTTGCCGCTGAGATTCTGCGAGGTGAAGCTCGCGCATTCGGTCATGCCGTAGCCCTCGCGGATCGGAATCCCGAAGCGCTCCTCGAAGGCGCGCCAGATCGAGACTGGGCAGCCACCGCCCCAGGCCACGCGGATAGAGTGATCGCGATCGTCGGGCCGCGGCTCCGTCTTCAGCAGCAGCGCCAGCACGCCGCCGAGAAAGTGCAGGTGCGTCACGCCGTGTCGCCGCACGTCGGCCCAGAAGCGCGACACGCTGAAGCGCTCCACCATCACCAGGGTGAGCCGGTGCTGCGCTGCCAGAACGAGCACCTCGAGCCCGCCGATGTGGTTGATCGGCTCCCACATCAAGAAGACATCGCCGTCCCGCACCTCGGCGACTCGCGCCGCGGCGCAGGCGGACACCCGCACCATCCGGTCGGTGAGCAGCACGCCCTTGGGCAGTCCCGTGGTACCCGAGGTGTAGAGAATGACCGCGAGGTCATCAGGGGCGACCTTGTGAGCCGGCGGGTCCGCCTGCGGGTTCGCCACGAGCGCCGCAAACTCCGTGCCCTCGACGCTGGTGGGGCGCTCCCGCCAGATCACTCGCCCGACCGGAATTGCCCGCAGGATCGGCTGCATCATCTCGGCGAGGCGGCCCTCGACGACCAGGCCCGCGAGATCCCCATCTCTCAGGAGATGCTCCAGGCTCGCGCCGCGCAGGTGGACGTTGAGCGGCACCATGACCGCGCCGAGCTTCGCGAGCGCGAAGAAGGCGAGGATGTGGTCCGGATGATGGTCGAGCATGACGCCGACCCTGTCTCCGGCACGGATACCAAGCTCCGCAAGCGCGTGGGCGACGCGGTTCGAGTCCGCCTCGATTTCTCGCACGGTGTAGTCGCGCTCGGCGAAACGGCAATAGATGTGGCCGCCGTGGTCGCGTGCATGATGCGTGAGCAGGACCCCTACGGGGGTGTCGTCGTCTCCCCACGGAAAGGCCGGCCCGTCGACTGCCGTCATGCTCGCAATCCTCCCTGTCGCGTCGCCTGCGCTGCTATACGATATCGGCGCGGACGGGAGTGCGGAACTGCTCGATGGAAGGAATCGTGAGCGCGACGACAGCGGACGTATTGGCGCCGGGATTTTCGACCGAGCCTTATTGGACCGACGGCTTGCCGCCCTTCGAGCCTCCGCCCCGCGAGATCGGCGGCAGCGTCGACGTGGCGGTGGTCGGAGCCGGCTATGCCGGGCTCTCGGCCGCCTTGACCCTGGCGCGCGCAGGCAAGACGGTCGTCGTATTCGACGCGGCGCGGGTGGGGAGCGGCGCCTCTTCCCGATCTGCGGGATCTCTGGGTCACGTGCCCAAGGCCGGCCTCGCCGATCTCAAGCTGAGCTACGGGGAATGCATCGCGCATCGCGTCTACGCCGAGGCGCGCGAAGCGCGGGAATACGTCGAGACCGTGGTGCGCGACCACCAGATCGAGTGCAGCCTGCGCACGAGCGGACGCTTCATCGCCGCTCACAGCGCGCGCGCCTTCGAGAAGCTGCGTCTCTCGCTGCCGGAGCTGCGGGAGACCTGGGGCGCCGTCGAGCTGGTGCCGCGGGAGGCGCAGCGCTCCGTGATCGGATCGGACGCCTATCACGGCGGGCTCAAGCTCGCGACCGCGGCCACGCTGCAGCCAGCTCTGCTGCATAGGGGCCTCGCGCGAGCCGCACTCGCCGCCGGCGCGCACCTCGTGCAGGAGACGCGGGTCACGGACATCGCCGCCAACGGGCCCGGATTTATCGTCACGTCGGCCGCTGGTGCGATCAAGGCCCGGGCCGTGGTGCTCGCCACGAACGCGGAGACGGGCCGCGAGACGCCGACCCTGCGCCGCCTCAGGCAGAGGATGGCGATCGTGCCTGCCTATGCCCTGGTGACCGAGCCGATCGCGCCCGAGCGGATGCGACACATCCTCCCGAGCAACGGCCCGATCAGCGATACCTGCAAGATCGTGCATTACATGGCACCCAACGAGAACGGCGAGCGCCTGGTCATGAGCGCCCGCGCGGGCCGCAGCGACGGTGGACTGCACGAGAAGGCGCGGCGCATCTTCGGTTATTTCGCCGAGCGCTTCCCGGAACTCCGGGGCGTGCGCGTCACCCATTGCTGGACCGGGCGCTTCGCGTTGCCGGGCGACTGGATTCCGCATATCGGCACCGAGGACGGGCTCTACTACGTGCTCGGCTGCTGCGGCACGGGCGTACCCATGTCGACGTATCTCGGCCACAAGGTCGCCCTCAAGATCCTGGGCGACGAGGGCGGCGCAACGGTGTTCGACCGCCCACTGCCGCCCATGAGTCCCTGGAAGCGGTCGCCGGCACTGCTTCCCTTGGCGGTGCGCGTCTATGACTGGCGCGACCGCCTGTTTCGCTGAGGACGCCATGCGTTACTTCTCCCGGAGTGCAATCGAAGCCCTGAGGATCGACGTCGAAGACGTCGTGGCCTCGCTCGAGGCCGCGTTCCTCGCGGCGCATCAGGGCCACATCCTTTGGAAGCCCAAGGCGTCCATCATCCAGCCCGACGGCGTCTTCCTGATCGCGACCCACGCCGGCTGGCCCGAGCGCAACCTCTCCATCTTCCACAGCATCCTCGGCACATCGCAGGCGTTCCTGCCGCCGGGCGAGCCGCACTACCACACGATGCAGCTGCTGGGCGACTACCGCGCGGGGGCGCCCTTGGCGCTGCTCGATGGCACTTTCACCTCCTCGATCCTGCCGGCCGGCGTCACGCTGCTGGCGGCTCGGAAATTCGCGCGGCCCGAAAGCCGGGTCGCCACCTTCGTCGCGGCGGGACTGCAGGCGAGGCTCAATCTCGACGCCCTCTGCAAGACGTTCCCGCTGCGCGAGATCAGGATCCTGAGCCGCACCGAGGCATCCGCCCGGAACTTCGCGGCTTACGTCTCGAGCCGCCAGCTGCAGCCGGTGATCGCGCGCGAGCCCGAGGCCGCAATCCGCGGCTCCGACATCATCGTGACGAGCGTACCGAGCGGCCCCGGCCAGAAGCCTTTCCTCGACCCCGCCTGGACGTCCGAGGGCGTCTTCGTCAGCGCCATCGATGGCGGGCGGAGCTGGCACCAGGGCTTCGAGCGCTTCGACCGGCGCCTCACCGATGATCGGCCCCAGGCCGCGGCGCAGCATGCGGATGGCCGCCTCGCCCACGCGGGCCCCTACGACACCGAGCTCTCGGAGCTGGTCGCCGGCGTGCGACCGGGGCGCCAGCACAAGGGCGAACGCGTCACCTTCATCCATCCCGGCAACATCGTGGGTGTCTTCGGCATCACGGTGCTGATCCGCGAGCGCGCTCTGGCGCGCTGGCTCGGCCAGGCGCTCCTCGACTGATCACTTGCGTTTGCGACGCGCGCGCTCTTCGAAGAACTTCCGCATGGACTCCTGAGGCTCGCCGCTGCCGTAGGCCTCGCGCTGGATCTTCCGGCCCTCCTCGATGCCGAGCCGATAGGCGGGCTCCGAGAGGGTGCGGAAGTGCTGCTTGTTGAGCTTCATGGCGATCGGCGGCTTCGAGGCGAGGTCCGCGGCGATCTCCAGCGACTTCGACATCACCTCCTCGCGCGGCACGATGTAGTGGATGAGACCGATGCGATGGCATTCGTCGGCGTCCATCATCCGGCCGGAGAGGGTGAGTTCGACCATCCGCGACCAACCGATGCGCTCGATCATGAGCCATGGGCCCAGCGTCGAGGGAATGCCTGCGTTGATCTCGGGCTGCCCCATCCGCACGTCTTTGTGCCCGACGCGGACGTCGCACATCATCGCCCATTGGAAGGCGGAGCCGGCGGCGACGCCGTTGAGCGCCGCCACCACCGGCTTCTCCATGCCGCGCAGCGCATCGTAGAACGGCGGCCAGCTCGCGGCCCAGGCGACGCCGCCCTCGCCGCCTTGCAGTTCCTTGGTCTCGTTCAAATCCTGCCCGGCGCAGAATCCGCGATCGCCGGCTCCGGTCATCACCACCGCGCGCACCGCAGGATCGGCGTTGCATTGCTTGAGCCGCTCCAGCACCTCCATGCGCATGGGCGTGTGCCATGCGTTCAGGATCTCCGGGCGATTGAAGGTGATGACGGCGGTCTGGTTGCGCTTCTCGAAGATGATGAACTTGTCCATGGGTCCGTTGATCCTCAGGTCGGGAAATAGCCGTCGCGGCGGTCGCGATCCAGAAGCTCCGGGGCGCGCTCTCCAGGGTCTCCGTAGCCTCCGCCGCCCGGCGTGTCCACCGCCAGATAGTCGCCGGCGCGCAGGAGGTAGCCTTCGCCTTTCGAAAGATGCTCGGGCACGGTGTTCTTGTTGCCTTGGCGCAGGTGAATGGCATTGGGCGCGCCCGGCTTGCCGCCGAGCAGCCCCGGCGGACCAAAGCGCCCATGCTCCATCAGGAAGGATGCCTTGCCCTCGCCGCGCAATAGCTTGACGCGGTAGCTCACGCCGAAGCCCCCGCGGAACTTGCCGGCGCCGCCGGAGCCCTCGCGGAGCGCATAGGTCTCGAACAGGATGGGATAGCGCTGCTCCAGCACCTCGATCGGCTGGGTTTTGGAGATGCCGATGGTCGAGCAACCGTTGCTGATGCCGTCGCCCGCCCACCAGCCGCCATAGCCGCCGCCCGAGAAGAAATACATGACGTAGTTGCGCCGCTCCTCCGGGTCGTAGCCGCCGAGGCTGAAGTTGCCACTGGTGCCTGCGGGCGCCGCGAAGAGCCGCTCGGGGATCGCCTTGGCGAGCGCCAGAAACACCGCCTCGATGATGCGCTGCGACACCTCCGCGGCGCAGCCAGCGACCGGCCGCGGGTATTCGGCCAGGAGGAACGTGCCCTTGGGCGGATGCACCGTGATCGGCGCGAAGCATCCGGCGTTGATGGGTATCTCCGGGAAGACGTGCTTCATCGCCACGTAGACCGAGGAGAGCGTGGTGGCCCAGACCGAGTTGAGCGGCCCGGCGCAGGGCGGGCTGGAGCCCGAGAAATCGAAAGCGATGGTCGAGCCCTCGACGGTCACCGCCAGGCGGATCTCCAGAGGCTCGTTCACCACACCGTCGCTGTCGAGATAGGCGATACTCTCGTAGCGGCCGTCGGGGATCGACGCGATCTGCGCGCGCATCATGCGCTCCGAGCGGCGCTTGAGCTCGGCGATGGCCTCCTCCACGGTCTCGCGGCCATAGCGGTCGAGCAGCAGCGTCAAGCGCCGCGCGCCGGTGGCGAGCGCACCGATCTGCGCCTTGATGTCGCCGATCCGCTCCTCCGCCACCCGGATGTTGGCGAGCACCATCCGGATGATGTCGCCGTCCATCTCGCCCCGCCGCATCAGCTTCACCGGGGGGATGCGCAGGCCCTCCTGATGGATCTCGGTGGCCGTGCTGTTGAAGCCGCCCGGCACCATGCCGCCCGTGTCGGGCCAGTGGCCGGTATTCGAAAGATAGCACCAGAGCTCGCCGCGATAGAAGAACGGCCGCATCATCTTCACGTCCATGAGATGCGTGCCACCGAGATAGGGATCGTTCACCAGGACGACGTCGCCCTCCTCGAGGTCGTGCCGTTCGGCGATGACGTTGCGGGTGGTCTCCTGCATGACGCCGATGAAGATCGGCAGGCCGAGCTCCCCCTGGGCGATCACGGCGCCGTCCACCTTGCTGTAGATGCCGTTCGAGCGGTCAAAAGACTCCGAGATCACCGGCGAGAAGGATGTCTTCTCGTGCACCAAGTCCATCTCGCTGCAGACCTGCTGCAAGCCCTTCTCGATGACCGTGAGCGTGACGGGATCGATGGTCATGGCGCGTCCTCCCGAGGAACGACGGTCACGAGGATATTCCCGAGCGGGTCCACCTCTGCCTTCGTGCCGGGATCGAGCACCAGCGTGGAATCAAGCTGCTCGACGATCGCGGGCCCCATGAGCCGCGCCCCTGGCGGAAGCCTCTCCCGGCGATAGATCTTGGCGAGGTGCCAGGCACCCGCGAAGTAGGCCCGGCGCTCGCCGGTGAGCGCTGCCTCCACGGTCCCCCCGGGCTTCGGCCGGAACATGCCGAGGTCGATGGGCTGCCGGACGCCCACCACCGTGGTCCGCACGTTCACCAGCATGGGGACCATCTCCGGGAGCGAGATGCCGAAGCGCTCCTTGTAGTAGCGCATGAAATCCGCGAGCACCTTGTCCTTGTCGAAGCCGGGGCTTTGGACCGGCAAACGGATCACATGGGACTGGCCTCGATAGAGCAGATCCACCTCGTGGCGGAACTCGACCCGCTCGACCTCGACGCGCTCGCGCGCGAGCAGCGCGCGCCCCGCCGCGACCTGATCCGCGAACACCGCATCGATCGCGACAGTCTCGAAACCGGTGAAAGGCAGATTGAGCGTGCGCACGAAGTCGTGGCGCACGTCCGCGAGCACGCACCCGAGCGCCGAGGTGAGACCGGGCAGGCTCGGCACGATGACCTTGGGAATGCCGAGCTCGCGGGCGATGGTCACGGCGTGGAGCGGCCCGGCGCCGCCGAACGGCAGCAGCGCGAAATCGCGGGGGTCGTGACCCTTCTCGATCGCGACCAGGCGGATCGCCCCCACCAGGCCCGCTACCGCGACGTCGAGGATGGCCGCGGCGGCCTCCACCGCCGGCAATCCCAAGGGCCGGCCGATGCGGGCCGCGATCGCCGCCTCGATGCGGTCGAGCGGAGCAGGCGTGGCTGAGCCGGTGACGACAGCGGGGTTGAGCCGTCCCAGCAAAAGATTGGCGTCCGTGATGGTTGGCAGCTCGCCACCGCGGTTGTAGCCGATCGGACCGGGATAGGAGCCGGCGCTCTCGGGCCCCACCCGCAACATCCCCGCGGCGTCGATGCGGGCGATGCTGCCGCCGCCGGCGCCGATCGTGTGGATGTCGATCATGGGGATGCGGATCGGCACACCGTAGTCCAGATCCTTCTCGGTGTTCACCAGCGGCTTCCCCTCGACGATCACTGCAACATCGAAGCTGGTGCCGCCCATGTCGGCGGCGATGACGTTGCGGATTCCCGCGGCCTTGGCGATCTCCGCCGCCGCCAGCACACCCGCGGCGGGTCCCGACATCACCGTCTGGACCGCGTTGTCGCCCACGACCGAGGCGCTCATCATGCCGCCGTTCGCCTGCATGACCAGCAGATCCCTGCGGAAGCCTTTGCCGTGGAGCCGCTGGGCCACGTCCTCTATGTAGCGAGTCACGATGGGCCGGATGGCGCCGTGGATCGCCGCAGTCGATCCGCGCTCGAACTCGCGGATCTCGCGGATGATCTTATGGCCGGCGACCACGCTGTCGTTCGGCCACAGCGGGCGCACGATCTCGAGGCAGCGCTCCTCATGTGCAGGATTGGCATAGGAATGCATGAAATGGATTACCAGCGACTCGACGCCGGCGGCGGCGAGCTTGTGGACCGCCGCGCGCACCTCCTCCTCGTCGAGCGGCTCGATGACCCGGCCGCGCGCGTCGACGCGCTCGCGCACCTCGAGCCGGTGCTCGCGCGGGATCAACGGCTCGAAGGTGCCGGAAAGCCCGTAAGCATGGGGCCGGGTGCGCCGGCCCAATTCGAGCACGTCCCGAAATCCGCGCGTGGTGATAAGGCCGCAACGCGCGCCCTTACGCTCCAGGAGTGCATTGGTGCCCGCGGTGGTGCCGTGCACCAGCCAATCGATCGCGGCGGGATCCACGTCGAGCGCCGCGATGCCATCGATAAATCCCTGCGCGCGCTCGGTACTGGTCGGCAGCTTCGCGACGCGGTACCCACCTGCGCTGTCGACCAGCAGGAAATCGGTAAAGGTTCCGCCGACATCGACGCCGACGCTGATCGTCACGTCCGGTGCCTCCCTCTCGCTGGGCCCGCAACCGCTCCTTCAGGCCGGCACCCCTCGAAAACCCGGGAGAGCCGGGCTGCACAATCTCGCAGGTTCTTCTCGAATTGCCGCCGATGCCGGTTGATCAGCGTCTCGACCGTACCGGTTATGGCGACGCTGTAGAGCACGTCGCGCCCGGGCGTCAGCACAGGACACGCGATGCCCGCGAAGCCCTCGACGTCCTCGCCCACACAGAGCGCCAAACCCTCGGCACGCACGGAGGCGAGCTCCGCCTGCAGGTCCTTGATCCGCGTCTTGGTCCGGTCCGTGAGCCGAGGCAGCGGCGACGGCAGCACCGCCTTGCGGACTGCATCATCGCGATAGGCAAGGATCGCCTTCGCCGACGCCGCCGCGTGCGGCCAGAGTTCGCTGCCCGGAATCACGTACGCACGAACAAGCGTATCAGGCGCCACGAGGGCGACCGAACGTATCTTGTTGCCGGTGAGCTTGGCGATGAAGCAGGCCTGGCCGGTCTCGTCCGCCAGATCCCGGAGGAAGGTGTGGCTGACGGAGTCGATCCACTCCTCGGGCGTCCCCACATATGCAAGACGGGCGAACCGCTCGCCAAGCCGGTACCGCCCGGTCTCGTCCATCGCCAGCATGCCGGTCTCCACGAGATTGTGCGCAAGGCGATGGACGGTGGTCTTGGGCAAATCGAGAATATCCGCCAAGCCGGAGAGCCTGATTCCGCCGGAAAAGCCCGCGACGATTTCGAGGATCCGCAGGTAGCGCTCGAGCGGCCGGTCGCCCTGGCCGCGCTCGACCTTGCGGAGAGCCGCGCTTTCGCTCACACCACGATTCGCTCTCGCTGGAACGCGACCTCGACCGCGGGCGCGCCAAATTCCCGAGCGTACCGATGACCGGCATAGACCGCATGAAAGATCGCGCCCGGCGCCAGGCAATCGCCGATTCGCTTGACCGACCTCACGCCGGCGCCGGCAAGCCGATCCGGCATCGCCTCGAGGGCATGGAAGAGCCGATCCTCCGGAAGGCGAGCGGTGACCATCACGACCGCCGAAGCGGCGATGCCCGTGGTGCGGCCGGTGTGCACGTGCTGCAACTGCGCCTCGGCCCCGCCGGCGCGAGAGAGCACGTGGTGCGTGATCATTCGCACCTTGAGCTCGTCAAGGCGCTGCGCGATGCGGCGCAGCTCGAGAGTGGTCTGCGTGAAGGCCGCGATCTCCGCTGCGGGCGTCGCCAGGATGACGGTCGCTCCGGCGCGGGCGAGCGTCTCGGCGACCAGGCTTCCCATGTAGTAGTGATCATCGTCATAGACGAGGACGCACCCGCCGATCGTGCGCCCGTCGATGATGTCGTCCGGCGTAAGCACGGGCATGTCCGCCTCGATCGGCACCGGCAGATGCGTCGCGCGGCCGACGCCGTCGGGACGCCAGCGCGCACCCGTCGCGAGCACGACGTGGCTCGCGCCGAACTCGAGCACGGTCTCGGGCGAGACGTCGCTCTCCAGGTAGAGCTCGACGTTCGGCAGCTTGCGCAGCTGGCCGAGGCGCCAGTCGCGCACGCGCAGCCATTCGCGCAGCCCCGGCAGGCTGGCCTCTCGCGTGACGCGGCCGCCCGCCTGCTTCGCGCGCTCGGCGAGCGTCACGCGATAGCCGCGCTGACCCAGCGCGCGCGCGCATTCGAGGCCGGCAGGTCCCGCGCCCACCACCAGGACGGATTCCTCCGACGCCTTGGGCTCGATGCGCTCGGGATGCCAGCCCTTCCGCCACTCTTCGCCCATGGTCGGATTCTGGGTGCAGCGCAGGTTGGTCATCTGGAAATGGCTCGAGGCGCAGATGTTGCAGCCGATGCATTCCCGGATGTCGTCCTCGCGCCCCTCCTCGATCTTCCTGGGCAGGAACGGGTCGGCGATCGAGGGCCGCGTCGCGCCGACCATGTCGAGCACGCCACGGCGTACGAGCGAGGCCATGGTGTCGGGCGAGGTGAAACGGCCGACGCCAACCACCGGCCGCGTGGTCACGGATTTGATGCCCTTGAGGAAAGGCTCGTGGGCGTTCTCCGGAGCGAAGCGCGAGGTTGGGGAATCGTCGGCCCAGGTGCCGATCACGATGTCCCAGAGATCGGGCAGGTCCGCAAGCAAGGCGATCGCAGCAATGCCGTCCGCGTGAGCCTGCAAACCGAGTGATCCGCACATCTCGTCGATGATGACCCGCACGCTGACAGCGCAGGCCTCCTGCACCGCCTCCCGCGTCACCTCGATGAGTTCGCGCAGGAGCCGGACCCGGTTCTCGAGCGAGCCGCCGTACTCGTCCGTCCGTGTATTGCGCGGCGAGAGGAACTGGAACGCGATGGTCGAGAAATTGGCGTCGACGTTGATGATGTCGAATCCGGCCTTGCGAGCGCGCCGCGCCGCGTCGCGCCACCAGCCGCGGAGCGCGCGGATGTCCGCCTTGTCCATCTGGCGCACCTGGACGGGATAATAGCTGTCGACCGGTCGCGCCACCGGCCCCATCGGCACCTCGCGGCTGTAGCGGTTGGAGTTGTAGTAGGCGGCATAGGCGAGCTGCACGCCCGCGAGCGCGCCATGGGCATGCACCGCCTCGCACATCAGCGCGAGACCGGGGATGTCGGCGTCGTCCCAGAGCGCGTGCAGTACCTCCGGCACCACGTCCGAGGTCGGATGCACCGAGCAGTGCTCCGTATTGACCACCGCCCAACCGCCCTCGGCCTTGACGCCGCGCATGGCGGCGTGCGCCTGCGGACGCCAGCTGCCCATGCCGTTGCAGTGCGGCGGCTGATAGAAGCGGTTCTTGGCGACGACCGGGCCGATGCGTACCGGCTCGAACAAAATATCGAACCGCGGGTCCCTCATAGCGTGCCTTTCTCTGTTCCGAAATATGGAACGTCGATCCGATCTCCAAAACGCTAAGTCTCGACCGCGCCGTCTGTCAATCGCGGAACGGCAACCCTAGGCGCGCGAAAAGCGGTCGATCCGGAACGGCGTCAGATCCATCGAGACGGGACGCCCGCCGATCAGCTCCGCCATCGCCTTCCCGGTCTGGGACGCGCCGAGCAGCCCCTGGTGGCCGTGACCGAAGGCGACGTAAACCTTGGGCACGCCCGGCACCTGGCCGAGCACCGGCAGGCTGTCCGGGAAGCACGGGCGGTTGCCCATCCAGTGGGTGTAGCCCTCGGTGTTGAGCTTCGGCAGGATCTCACGGCCGATGCGCAGGAGGTTCCGGGCGCGCGCGTAGTTGGGCGGCGCATCGACGCCCGCGAGCTCCACGGTCCCCGCCAGCCGAAGCCCCATCTCCATCGGCGTGATTGCGATCTTGTAGTCCATCGGGAGCACCATGATCCGCGGCATGGTGCCCGGATCCGGCAGCGTTACGTGATAGCCGCGCTGGGTCTCCAGCGGCACGTCGTAGCCGAGCTGCTTCGTGAGCGCGTTCGACCAGACGCCAGCCGCGATCACGGTAACATCGAGCGGCCGCCGGCCGCCGCGCATCAGAAGCGCACTCGGGCCGAGTGGCCCCATCTCGAAGCCCTGAACCTCGTCCCGCAACAGCGTGCCGCCGCGCCGAACGAAATTCTCCGCGAGGCCCTGCACCAAACCGAACGGATTCTTGCAATGGCCGTGGTCGCTGATGAAATGCGCGGCGGCGAAGATGGGCGCCAGCGACGGCTCGAGCTGACGGATCTCGTCGGCATTGAGGATATCGACTCGGAGTCCGGTCGCGCGCTTGAGGTCGATGCCGAACTGGTCGTGGTCGAGTCCTGCCTTCGTCCGGTAGACGAAGAGCTGGCCGGTCTGGTGGAAGAGATGCTCGAGGCCCGCATCCTTGAGGAGCGGACGATAAGCCTCGAAGGTCGGCATGTTGAGAGCGGCGAGCGCTTTGGAGATGCGCTCGACCCTGTCGCGGCGCCCGGCGCGCAGGAACTTGATCAGCCACGGCAGCACGTGCGGCAAATAGGACCAATGGAGATAAAGCGGCCCGTTGGGATCGAGCAGCCATTTCGGAATGTCCTTCGCCATGCCGGGATAAGCGACCGGCACCACCGAGGCCGGGCTGATGCCGCCGGTATTGCCGAAGGAAGTCGCCTCGCCGGGCCCCAGCCGGTCGATCAAGGTAACCTCGTGGCCGTCCCGCAGGAGATAGCTGGCGCACACCGTGCCGACGATGCCGGCCCCGATCACGGTGACGTTGCGCTTCGTGCTGTCGCTCATCGCACTCTCTCGTGAAGAATCACGTCCGCCACCTTCTCGCCGATCATGATGGTGGAAATGTTGGTATTGGCGCAGGGCACCGTGGGCATGATCGAGGCATCGGCGACCCGTAGATTCTCTATGCCGATCACGCGGGCATCGGGGCCGACCACCGCGAGCCGATCCGTGAGCGCGCCCATCTTGCAGGTGCCGCACGCATGCCAGTCGCCTTGGACGCCGCGTCGGATCCATTCCACCATCAGCTGCTCGTCGCGCACGACCTCGTCGAGACCGTGCTTTGAATTGACGATGAAGTTCCGCATGACGAACTTCCGCGCGGGACCGCCGAGATCGAGGAGCCAGGCGGCGGCATCGGCGAGGATCTTGTTGCGCCGTGACTGGGTGGTGAGGTTGCGCTGCATCTCCGCGTAGATGCCGGGGAATGCGTAGTGGATGAGATCCTTGGCCGGCGAGGTGTGGAGCACGTCGTGGACGAAGCGCACCGCGTCCATGGTGCGCTGAAGATCGCGGGGATCCGAAAGCAGGTTGAAGGCGACCAGCGGCTCGCGGCGCGCATCGGCGCCTTGTAGACGCACGAGGCCGCGCGAGTAGGCCTTGTTGGGTCCGAACTGGATCGTGCCGAGCTGCGCGCCCACCTTGGTCCAGGCGAAGCGGTTCGAGACCGAAAGCTTCATGTCCTGCGGCGTGCAATCCGGATGACCCGAGCTGAAGCGCATGCAGAGCAGGAAGTTGTTGCGCAAGCTTGCGGGCAGCCGCCCCTCCGGCTTGATGTGGAGCCCGATGCCGACCAGCGGATGCTCCTGCAGGTTCGAGCCGACGCCCGGGCGGTCCACAACCACGGGAATTCCGTGTTCGCGGAGATGCTCTCCCGGGCCGATGCCCGAGCGCATCAAAAGCGCCGGGGAATGAAGCGCGCCGCTGGAGACGACGATCTCGCGCCCGGCGACGCGCTCGCGGATGCCGTTGCGCAACACCTGCACCGCGACCGCGCGCCGGCCCTCGATCTCGATCCGCTCGACGAAACTGCGCGAAAGAATATGCAGGTTCTTGCGCTGTCGCGTCGCGCCATCGAGATAAGCCAGCGCGCAGGACACGCGATGGCCGTAGGCGTTGTTCTTCGGGAACGGGAAGCAGCCGTCGCCGAACTCCGCGTGGCAATCGTCGAAATAGGGGATGCCCTTCTTGGCAAAGGTGTCGCGGAACGCCAGCGACAAGCCACCCCAATCGTCGGGAAAAGTGCGGTGGATCGGGATCGGCCCGTCCTTGCCGTGGTAGGGCCCGTCGAAATCGAGATCGCGCTCGAGCTTACGCAGATAGGGCAGGCAATCCCGGTAGGACCAGCCCTTGGCACCGAGCGACTCCCACTCGTCGTAGTCCGAGGGTAGACCCCGGATCGCGATTTGGCCGTTGACCGTGGAGCCGCCGCCCATGACGCGCGCCTGCTCGTAGCGCCGCGGCTTCATCAGCGCGGGAATCTCGGACGGCGACCGGTTGCCGATCGGATCCATGTAGCCTTGGAGCTCGGTCCAGTAGTAGTCGTCCTCGAAGTAGTGCGGCAGAAACGGCAGGGAGTAGATCTGGTCGGAAATGTGCTCGGGCGGCGTATCGACACCAGCCTCGAGCAGCGCGACGGTGATCCCAGGATCGGCGGAGAGGCGGTTCGCGAGCACGCAGCCAGCCGAGCCGCCGCCGACGATCACGTAGTCATAGACCATGCTGGCTTCGCCCTCCCAATGAACGGCCCTTCCGGCGGAGAGCGGCGGGAACCCTCTTCCGCGCCTCGATTATCACATGATCGAGCGCCGGAATTCCCGCGGGAACAGCAGCGCCCCGCCGACACGCTTGGCGGGAGCTCATGCCCGATCGCGCTACTGCCATGCCCATACAGGTTGATCGAAATGATCGACCCGCGTGGCGCGTCCCTCGAGGGCGACTTCGCGAAACTGGTAGAGCACGGCCGCAGTCGGCGCATTCACGCGGCCACCGAGCGTGGGCAGAAACAGACGGATCACTGGGCGATCCGATTCCTCGATCTCGAAAAACTCCGGTGCGTCCGGCTGCGTGAGCTCGGCGATCGGGATCCGGTAAAGGCGAGCGACCTCGACGTTGCTCGGTACCGCAACCGTGCCCGGAGGCGCCCAGGCCACGATCGGAGAGATGAGGTAGCCCGAGCGGGTGGCGTAATCGTCCAGCCGGCCGATGATCGCCGTCTCCGGGAGTGCAATGTCCAATTCCTCCGCAAGCTCGCGTAGCGCCGCCGCCTCGATGCTCTCGCCGGCCTCGACCCGGCCGCCCGGCAGCGCGAGCTGGCCGCCGTGCGCGCGGAGTTTCGCCGGTCGGGCGGTCAACAGGAACCCGGCCGAAGGCTCTCCGGGCGCCTCAGCCGTCTCCGCGAGCGCCACGATGACGATGGTGACGGCGGCAGACTTCAGCCCGAGCGCCGTGGCATCGCGCCGGACGACGTCGAACCCTGAAAGCCGTGCCTCGATCGACTTCCGAAGCTCGTCGGAATAGGCCCACGGCCGCTGGGGAGTTTCGCGCATCGGCAGGTCGTGCTTGTCAGAGGCCCGCTCGCTGCCGCATGCGCGCCGCCGCACGGTCAGCGAGATCGTAGACGACGTTCTCGTCGACGAGCGTCGAGCGGCCGTTCTTGACCACGATCCGCCCATCGACGATCACGGTGTCGATCGACTTCGCGCCTGCGACCAGGAGATGCTGGCGCTCGAGATTGAAGACCGGGATCGCCTCCGGCACGGCGTTCGTGCGGATGACGATGTCGGCACGCTTGCCAGGCTCAAGGCTCCCCAGTCGATCCCCGAGCTGCATTGCCCGCGCGCCGTTGATCGTGTGCATGCGCAGGAGATCAGCGGGCGAGACATAGTCTCCCTGGTCCCGCGCCAGGACGTAGTTCGTATAGATCTGGTTACAGCCGAATCCGCCGGCCTTGCTGACGTCGAGGCCGAGAGTCACGTTGGCACCCTGGTGATAGAGCCTCGGCATGGGGTTCCGCACGTGGAGCCGGGTCCCGTAGTACCAGGCGTTGATGCTCCAGACCACCGAGAGGCCCGACCGCACGACCGGTTCGTATTCGTCGGGACGCAGCACGTCCATATGCGCGAAGACGCAGTTCCGGCCGAGCACGCCGCGCTCGTAGAGATGCACGACCGCGTGCCTGCCGAAGCGCCGGTCGTCGAACTTGGTATCGTCGATGCTCTGAGACTGATGCATGGTGAAGGGTGCGCCCGCCGCTTCCGCGCATCGCTTCGCCGCAAGCGCGAGCTCCTCGGATTCGGCGCCCATGCCGAAGATCGCCACATGCCCGCGGACCAAGCCGTCGGCCTCCTTGTTCCGCCGCAGCTGCCGCCCGAGCAGATTCAAGGAGCGCTCGCGGCTGATCGGCGCGCGGTCGATGTCGGCGAGCTGCGGACCGCGCTGGTCCATCAGCCAGGGATCGGCGACCGATGCTCGAATCCCGACCGCTTCCGCCGCTTTCGCAATGGTATCGGGCTCGAACGCCGTGCCGGGATCCATAAACGCGGTAACGCCGTTCCGGACCATGTCGAGCGACGCGAGGAGCGCGTTCGCGTGCTCCTCCTCGTCACCGAGCGCGTTGATCAGGGCCGTGTACTGCCGCGCGACCCAGGGTCCGGGATCCTCCTTGGAGGTGTCCACCTCGCCGATCATCTTGCCGACCATGTGAAAGGTCGCATGGTAGTGCGTGTCGATCAGCCCGGGATGCACCAGCGAGCCGCCGGCGTCGATGACCCGCCGCGGCGCGATGCACGGGGCGACGTCGCGCTCCTGACCGACCGCCACGATGTCGCGGCCGGCAACCGCGACCGCACCGGCGGGATACACGGTCCCTGCAGCGTCCATCGTCGCGACGTAGGCATTGCGGATCAGAAGGTCGCAGGCGCGCGGATCGCGGCCGGCGTCGGGCTCACTGGGCATGTTTCGCTCCCCTTGCCAAAGCAAGGCGCGGCGGAGCGGCGCCGTCAACAGGATTCGCGGATTGCCTCGGCCTCAGTCCGCCGCTACCGCCACGGCTGTCCGCGGCTCCGGCGCACCCACCCGATCGAGGCCGCCGAACCGCTTTGCGAGGAGCGGCATCACCTCGCCGCCGAAGCGCTCCATGCTCCGGAGGATCCGCCTGGGTTCGATGCCGGGAATCGCCATGAAGCAGCTGACGTGGGTCGGGTTGAGCATCTCGATCTCCTCCGCGAGCTTCGCGGCGCAACGCTCGGCGTCGCCCACCAGCAGGCGGTCGGCAATCACCTCCAGCGGCGGCTCGTCCGGCGCCGGAATCTCCTCGAGCCAGGAGCCGTTGAGTCGCGCGTACTGGTTGCGCATGGCGAGCGCGACCCGCCGGATATACCGTGCCCCTTCCGCCGCGCGCAGCGCCTCGCTGCGGTCGTCGGTTACGAACACATACCGCTGCGCCGCGTAGGGTGCCGGCTCGCCCTTGTGGAAGACCGCGTGGGCGGCCGAGACCTTGTCGCGCGTCTTGCGCATCTCCTCGAGCGTGCTCCACCCCGTCGTGAAGAACGGCACGTAGCCGCTCCGTGCCGAGCGGGCCTGCGTCTCGGGGTCGCTCGCGAGCCCCGCGACGTAAATGGCGGGGCGGCTCTGCCGCAGGCGGATGCTGAAGTGCGTCTTCGGCACGCGAATGTGCTTTCCTGCGTATTCGACGGCGCCACGGGCGATGAATTGCTCCGTCACGTCCATGGTCTCGAGGAAGATGTCGCGGCCCGCCTTGAGGTCGATGCCGAACTTGTGGAACTCGTATTGCTGATAGCCACTGCCGAAACCGAGCACGGTCCGGCCATCGCTCAGCTGATCGAGCACCGCGATATCTTCCAGCATGCGCAGCGGCTGATAGAGCGGCGCAACGATGACCGCCGTGCCAAGCCGGATGCGCTTCGTCAAGCCCGCCATGTAGGTCGCCATGGTCACGGGCGACGGGCAGAGGCAGTAGTTCGAGAAGTGGTGCTCCGCGAACCAGGCGACGTCGAAGCCGATCTGCTCTGCGAGCCGGACCTGATCCGTGCACTCGGCATAGATCTCGCGCGGAGACTTGGCGGAATCGCGCTGCGGATTGAGGCAGAAGAGTCCGAAATGCATGGGCTGTCCGTTCCTATTCAGATGCCGACGATGACTTCGCCGCCGTTGGGCGAGATCACCTGTCCCGTGACGAAGTCCGACTCCGCCGACGCGAGGAAAGCAACCGCATAGGAGATTTCACGCGGGTCGCAGTAGCGCTTGAGCGGCACTTTCTCCTCCTTGGCGCGGAGCACCTCGGGCTTGTCGAGCTTGACCGGGCCGCCGGACCGCACGCCGCCTGGCGCCACCGCGTTGACGTGGATGTTCCAGGGCGCGAACTCCTTGGCCCAGGCCTTCGTGAAGCCGAGGAGCGCGGCCTTCGCCGCGCAGTAATGCGGCGCCACCGGCGCACCGGTCATGCCCCAGATCGACGAGATGTTTATGATCTTGCCGCGCCGGCGCTCCTTCATTCCACCGATCACCGCACGGGTGAAGAAGAATGAGCCCTTCACGTGCACCGCGAGCATCCGGTCGAAGGCAGCCTCGTCGATCTCGGGCGTGGTGGCGCGCTGGCCGTAGCCGGCATTGTTCACGAGGATATCGACGCGCCCGAACTCCTGCTGGGCGGCGGCGGCGGCCTTTTCCACCTGCGCGACGTGCGCCACGTCGGCTTCCAGGACGAGCGCGCGCCGGCCGAGGCGCCGCACGCCGGCTGCGGTCTCCTCGGCGCCCGCGCGGTTGATGTCGACAATCGCGATGTCGGCGCCGCGCTCGGCCATGAGCAGAGCGTGCGCGCGCCCCATGCCGTCGCCGGCTCCGGTAATGAGGGCGACTCGGTCGGTCAAGGCGTTTTCGTTCATTCGAAGCTCCGGCTGATCATGGATTCGGTATCAGAATGGTGTCCGCGATGTCCCAGGCGAGGTAGACGGGACTGCCGACTTCGATGACCGCAGTCTGGCGCTGGAGGGGCCTGCGCACGAGCACAACCCGCCCGGGCGCAACCTCGACGCGGTAGCGCAGACTCCCTGCGGTATAGACGGCATCGAGGACGCGGCCCGCGACCACGTTTGCGGCGGCGCCCGCGTTGGCCGAGATCTGGATCGCCTCAGGGCGCACGCAGACGACGGCGTCGGCCTTGAAATCCGGGTGCTGGTTGGCACTCATGGTAAGGCCGTCCTTGGTTTCGACCCGCAACCTGAGCGGCGGCGCCTGCCGCACCACCGCCACCTCGAACAGATTGGCCTCGCCCAGGAAGCTGGCGACGAAGGAGGTCGCCGGCGCCTCATAGAGCTCGCGCGGGCGACCGACCTGGACCACACGGCCATGGTTCAGAATTGCGATCCGGTCCGACATGGTCGCGGCCTCGTCCTGGTCGTGAGTGACGTACAGGACGGTCGCGCCGATCTCGCGATGGAACCGCTTGATCTCGTACTGCATCTCCTCGCGCAGGTTCTTGTCGAGCGCGCCCAGCGGCTCGTCCATCAGCAGGAGCGCCGGGTCGTAGGAGGCCGCGCGCGCGAGGGCAACCCGCTGCTGCTGCCCTCCCGAGAGCTGAGCCGGCATGCGCTCACCGAGGCCCGAGAGCCGGACGACCTCCAGCATGCGCCGGACCCGCCCTTCGATGTCCCCGCGCGCGAGCTTCCGCATGCGGAGCGGAAAGCCGATGTTCTCCGCGACCGTCATGTGCGGGAACAGCGCATAGTTCTGGAACACCATGCCGAGATTGCGCCGGTAGGGCGGCAAGTCCACGATGTCCTCACCGTTGAGCAGGATGCGGCCGCCGCTTGGCGGCACAAAGCCCGCGATCATGCCAAGCAGCGTCGATTTCCCGGATCCACTGGGACCGATGAGACCGAAGAACTCTCCTGGCCGCACGTCGAGATCGGTCGGCTCCAAGGCAGTGAGCGACCCATAGCACTTGCTCACGGCCTCGAGGCGGAGCGAGGCACCGGACGGGCTCGCCTCCTCGGCCGGGCGGTCCGGCAGGATTTCGATCGCCCGCGGCTCAACCATGGGCGGCAGTCTCCGCGGTCGCCAGCGCAAGCGGCGCGGGCATGCTGCGGCCGATGCGTCCGAATACAGCGAGCGCTCCCAGAAGCAGGAGCGAGAAAGAAAAGATCAAGGTGGCGACGGCCGCGATAGTCGGCGTCAGGAAATCGTTGAGCTGCTCCCAGATGAGGCGCGGCAGCGTGCGCGTTCCGGTGCCCGTCAGGAACAGCGACAGCATGAGCTCGTCGAACGAGGCCGCAAAGGCGAGGATGCCGCCGCCGAGCACCCCCATGCGGATCATCGGCAGAGTCACGTGGAGAAAGCTGCGCAGCCGGTCGGCACCGCAGGTCATGGCGGCAAGCTCGAGCGCGGGCGTGTAGTTCTTGAGCACCGCCGAGACCGAGACGAAGACGAGCGGCAGCCCGATCACCGCATGCCCAACGATCGCACCCAGATAGCCACGGAGCATGCCCAGCTCAAGCATCACCGGGTAGAGGCCGATCGCCAGGATCACGTGCGGCAGCATCATCGGGGCGACGATGACCGCGACGGCCGTGGTCGCCCAGCGCAGGCCGCCCCGCTCGGTCGCGAGCGCGGCAAGCGTGCCCAGCGTCACGGCGATCAGCGCCGAGGGTAGCCCGATCAGGAAGCTGTTCATGGCTGCGGCCTGCCAGGCGGGATCGGCCGCGAGGCCCTGGTACCAGCGCAGCGACAAGCCGGAGGGTGGGAACGACAGGTAGGACTGGCTGCTGAAGGACATCGGCACGATGATCACCGAGGGCAGCAGCAAATAGGTAAAGCACAGCCCAACAAAGCTCGCGAAGGCGCCGCGCCGAGCGAGCGCGCTGGCGGAGCCGCTCATCGGCCGAGCAGCGGCGCACTGCCGCGCGTGAGCCGCAGATAGACCAGGTAGAGCGCCGTGGTGATGAGGAGTAACGTCGTCGACAAAGCCGAGGCGATCGGCCAATCGAGCCGGACGTTCGCGGCCTCCTCGATCAGGACCGCCGCCATCAACAGCCTGGGGCCTCCAAGCAGGGCCGGCGTGACGAAGAATCCTAGCGACGTCATGAAGACGAGCGCCACGCCGGCGCTCACGCCCGGCAGCGACAGCGGCAGGAACACCTCGAGGAAGCGGCGATGCGGCGGTGCGCCCAACACGTCGGCCGCGAGCAGGAGGCTCCGGTCGATTGCGCGCATGGATGCCACCAGCGGAAGGATCATGAACGGCAGCATGATGTGGACCATGCCGACATAGACGGCGACCGCTCCCGGCAGCAGCAAGAGTCGGGTATCCGTCAGGCCCAGCGACAGCAGGATATCGTTGAGCACGCCCTGGCGCTGGAACACGATCATCCAGCCGTAGGAACGGATGACGACGCTGGTCCAGAGCGGCACCAGCACGAAGATCATCAGCAGCTTGAGTCGCAGGCCGTGAGCGCGGGCGATCGCATAGGCGACGGGATAAGCCAGCAGAAGCGTGAGCAGCGTCACCAGCCCGGCCGTCTCGACCGTGGTCCGGATTACGCGGACATAAGCGCCGGTGCCGAAGACGCGGACATAGTTCTCGAAGCCGAGCTGCGGGTCGGTGACGCTCCGCACCACGACCCGAAGCAGGGGCCAAAGGAAGAACACCGCGAGGAAAAGGCCCGGCAGAAACAGCAGCAGCGCGTTGCCGCTCTGCAGCGTCCACGGTCTCCGTGCCGAGGCCTCGCCTCTCCGCATCAGGCCTGCCTTCTCAGCCGGTGATCCACTTGTTGAACGCCGCCTCGGCTTGCTCGCCGTTGTCTGCCCACCAATTGACATCGAGGAAGGTCGACCGCTTGAAGTTCTCTTCGGAGCTCGGCAGGACCGCCAGCGTCTCTTTGGACAACAATTTCAGGGCGTCGCCGTTCACGGGACCATAGGGCAGCTTCTGCGCGAAGCTCGCCTGATTGTCGGCGCCGAGCGCGAAGGCGATGAACTCCATGGATTCCCGCTTGTTGGGCGCGCCCTTCGGAACGCACCAAGCGTCCGCGACCAGCAGCGCCTCGTTCAGGTGATAGTCGACCGGCGCACCGGATTTCTTCGGATCGTAGACACGTCCGTTCCAGGCGGCGGTTGCCTCCACCTCGCCGTCGATCAGGATCTGCGCCACCTGCGCTCCGCGCTCCCACCAGTAGATGCTGTCCTTGATCTTCGCGAGGCTGTCGAGCGCGCGCCTGATATCGAGCGGGTAGAGCTTGTCCTTGTCGACGCCGGACCCCATGAGCGCCACCTCCATGGTTTGATATGGCCGCTTCCAGAGGCCGCGCCGGCCGGAGAACGCCCAGAAGCCCGGCCAATCCTTGGGCTCCGCTCCCGGCTTCACGAGCTTGGTGTTCCAGGCGATGTGGTAGGCCGCGATATCGCACATGACGAAGTGATCGAAGGCGACGCCCTTGATCAGCTTCGACTTGTCGATGATCGAGTAGTCCAGCGGCTCGAGGAGCCCTTGCTTTGCCATGGTTGCCGCGAGCTCTGCCGGCTGCTGGGATACGTCCCACTCCACTGCCTTCTGCTCGACCATGGCCTTGAGCTTGGCGCCGGTGTTGGGGCCGGTGGTGACGGCGATGCCGGTCTTCGCGGTCCAGGGCTGGAAATACGCGGCCTTGTAGGCATCGTCGAGCGCGCCGCCCCCGGTCGAGATCACCATCTGAGATGGCGCCGCCCGCGAGATGAACGGCGCGCCCGCAACACCCGTCGCCGCGGCAGCTGCCGCCGATGCCATGAATGCGCGGCGATCGATCGCGCCGCGAATGCCGCTCTTGAGCCTGGACATGATGTCACCTCCCCTGTGATGGCGATCCCGTCAGACCATCAGCATGCCGCCATTCGCGACGACAGTCTCGCCGACAATGAATCGGTTCTCGGGCGATGCCAGAAACAGCACGACCTCCGCGATGTCCTCGGGCTCGGCCGCGCGGCGTACCGGTATCTGCGGGATACGCTCGACCAGCCAGCCCTGGCTCTTGGCGGTCTCGGTCGCGATGGCGCCGGGGCTGACCGCATTGACCAGCACCCCCTGCGGCGCCAGCTCCTCGGCGATCGATTTGGTGAGGCTCACCACGCCGGCCTTGGCGGCGGCGTAGTGTGGCAGCTTCACCTTGGGTCGGTAGGCGTCGGTCGACGCCACGTTGACGATCCGGCCGTAGCCGCGGGCGATCATCAGCCCCATGAAAGCTCGCGTCGCCAGGAACACGGTCTTCAGATTGACGTCGAAGGTCCAATCCCAGTCGGCGACGGTGATATCGGCGAGCGCTCCGTAGCGCCAACCGCCAGCATTGTTGACGAGGATATCCAGGCGCGCCTGCGCCTCCGCCTCGATCCGCCGCCGCACAGCCTCGAGCTCCTGCTCGGAAGTTGCGTCCGCTACCGCTGCGTGTACGACAAGCCCGCGGCTCGCCAGTTTATCCGCGGCGCGCTCCAGGGTGGCACCTTCGCGATCCAGCATGAAGACGCGCGCGCCACGCTCGGCTAGCAACGCCGATAGGGCGAAGCCCAGGCCACGAGCGGCTCCCGTCACCACCGCGACTTGGGTCTCGAATTCCCGCGACGGCATGCACCCTCCTGCGCACCGCTGTCTTTGGTTTTTCGGAAAGCCTGCTACAATCGTTTCAAAGCGTCAAATCGAAAGATCATTTGTGTCAACCGCCTCGACCGTCGACGAAAACCCCCATGCTGCGCAGCTGCCGCTCGCTGCTCACGATCCGCCGCAGCGCCTGGTTGCCGCTGCGCGCGAGCAGCAGGGCGACCAGCGCCTGGGCGACCGACAAGGCCGGCACGATCGAGGGAAACACCGAGGGCCCATTGGCGGAGACGACCAGGGACAAGGCGGCGCGCCGGGACAGCGGCGAGATGCTGCTGTCGGTGATCGCCACGACCTTGCCTCCGAGCTCGATGCCGAAGTCGACCGCGCACATCATGTCGCGCGGACAGGGCTCGTAGCCGATGGCGAGAATGACGTCGTGCTTCTCGACGCGGCGCATCTCGTCGGCAAAGCTGCCGCCTTGTCCCGTGAGCAGGATCGTGCTGTCGAGGAACATCCGGCAGGCGTAGTGGAAGAAATAGGCGACGGGATAAAGGCTCCTGACGCCGATCACGAAGATGCGGGGCGCCGCCGTGAGCAGCCGCTCGGCCTCCGCGAGCTTCGCCTCGCTGAGCGCGGTGTAGGTATCCTGCAATGCCGCCAGGTCCGCACTGATGATGCCGCTAATAAGCGCCGCCGCGCGGCTGTGGCGGGCCCGCTGACGCAGTTCGCGGGCGCGCTCGGTGAAGGAGGACTGCCGCCCGCGCAGCCACAGGCTGAACGGCTCCCGGAACGCGTCGTAGCCCTTGAGATCGATCTCGCGCGCGAGGCGGACCATGGTCGAGGGTGTGACGTCGGCCTTGCCAGCGACACTCCGCATGGAGGTGAGAGCGATCTCCTCCGGGTGCGCGAGCACGTATCGGGCCGCGCGCTGCAGCTGAGGGCTCAGTTCCGGGAAACGGGCTTCGAGACGCGCCTTGAGCGAGGCCAGATCCATTGCGGTCACCTCTGGGACAGCGGCCGAAATAGACACGGGTCCGGCTTCGCGCGCAAGGTGACGTCATGAGCAACAACCCAGCGTCACCCAGGGACCTGCGCGGCCGGGTTGCGTTGATCACCGGCTCTGCCGCCGGAATGGGACGCGCCCATGCGCTCGCCTTGGCAGAGATTGGCGCCCACGTGGTTGTGCTCGATATCGACGGCGCCGGCGCCGAGCGCACGGCCGCCGAGATCGAGCAGCGCGGCGGCAACGCCAGCGCCTGGCGCTGCGATGTAGGCGACGTCGACATGATCCGCCGCAGCGTCGAGGCGGTGATCGAGCGCCACAAGCGGCTCGACATCCTCGTCAACAACGCCGGCGTCGGCGGCGAGAACGCCGTGATCGAGGAGATCGACGAGCGCCGCTTCGACCGCATGTTCGCGATCCATCTCCGGGCGTGCTTCCTGTTCGGGAAATACGCGATGGAGCCGATGAAGGCGCGCAGGGCCGGCAGGATCATCAATACCGCCACCCGCTGGATCATGACCGGGCACGAAACCTCCTCCCACTATATCGGAGCGAAGTCGGCGATCACCGGCATGAGCAAGGCCTGGGCCAAGGAGCTGGCGCCCTACGAGGTCACCGTGAACGTGGTCGCGCCGGGCGGCGTTTGGACGGACATGGTGCTGAAGGCGCGCGGCGCCGACTTCATTCGCGCCGAGGAGCGGAAGGTGCCGCTTCAGCGCTGGGCGCAGCCCGAGGAGTACGCCCGACTTGTCGCCTACCTGGCGTCCGACGAGGCGGCCTTCGTCACGGGTCAGGTCATCTCGCCCAACGGCGGCGCCAGCATCGTCGGGATTTGACGCGCACCGCTACGAGGCCGAAGCCTTCGCCGGAGGGCCGTGGGCCTCGGATAATGCTTTCGAGGACCCTATCTTGATGCGAGCATGGGGTCCCGGAACGGAGACGCTCACATGATCATCGACTGCCACGGGCATTACACGACGGCGCCCAAAGCCCTACAGGGCTATCGCGACGCCCAGATCGCGGGCCTCAAGGACCCCGCGTGGCGCCCGACGCGAGCGGCGCTCGCCATCAGCGACGACGAGATCCGCGCGAGCATCGAGGGAGCGCAACTCAGGCTGCAGCGCGAGCGCGGCACCGACCTCACGATCTTCTCGCCGCGCGCCGCGGGCATGGGTCATCACATCGGTGATGCGACGGTGAGCCAGTACTGGTCCGAGATCTGCAACGATCTGATCCACCGGGTCTGCACGCTGTTCCCGAGGAATTTCGTCGGCGTGTGTCAACTGCCGCAGTCGCCAGGCGTCGACCCCAGGAACTGCATCCCCGAGCTCGAGCGCTGCGTTACGCAGCTGGGCTTCATCGGCCTCAACCTCAATCCGGACCCATCCGGTGGCTATTGGAGGGAGCCGCCGCTGACCGATCGCTGGTGGTACCCCCTCTATGAGAAGATGGTCGAACTCGACGTGCCCGCCATGATCCACGTGAGCAACTCCTGCAACCCCGCGGTCCACTTCACCGGCGCGCACTACATCAACGGGGACACCACCGCCTTCATGCAGCTGATCACGGGCGACCTTTTCAAGGACTTCCCGACGCTCAAGCTCATCATTCCACACGGCGGTGGCGCCGCGCCCTACCACTGGGGACGCTATCGGGGACTGGCGCAGGACCTGAAGAAGCCGCTGCTCAGGGATCACCTGCTGAAGAATGTCTATTTCGACACCTGCGTCTATCACCAGCCTGGCATCGACCTGATGCTCAGGGTGGTGCCGGTCGACAACATCCTCTTCGCCTCGGAGATGGTGGGTGCGGTCCGGGGCATCGATCCCGAGACCGGCTTCAACTACGACGATACCAAGCGCTACGTCGACGCCGCGGCGCTCAGCGCCGCCGATCGCACGAAGATCTTCGAGACCAACGCCTTCAAGGTGTTCCCGCGTCTCAGGTCAGCGTTGGCGCGGCACTGACGACCGCGATCAGTCGGGCTGCGGGCGCTCCGCGCACGCCTCGGCTGGGCAATGGGCGCCGATCCGATCGCGGTGCGCGATTTCGCGCAAGCCGCTGAGACGCTCGGCTACGCCCATATCACGGCACCGGTGCCTGTTGAGGCGATCACCCCTCGGCCTTGCCCTCGGTACCCAGTGGGCCCAAGTCTGCGGCACCGCATCTCACCTGATTGCGTGACATCGGCGGGCGCGCCGGAAATCCTGATGCACTTTCCCCGTGACATGGTCGTGAAGGCCTGACGTGAGGAGCTCGAGATGATCAAGAACCCACCGCCCTGGCCCAACGGCGCTCGATGAGCCCCATGCCGTCGCGCACATGCGTACGGCCCATTCGTCGGACTGCAGCGCATCGTGGGGCTCTTCGGCGGCTACAAGATACCACTGACCTGATTCGTGCCGGACTGGCATGTGGATCTCGGTCTGGCACCCTGCGGTGAGTGGCCGTCCAGCGCCGGCTCTCGCCCTTCGCGAGCTCATCGAGTACATGCAGCAGAAGGGCGGCGTGTGGTTCGCGACGCTCGAGGAGATCGCGGCGCACGCGCGAAGCCTCGTCGCCGACGGCCGCTGGACGCCCCGGATCGAGCGCGTGCCGTTCTACGATCGGCCGGTGGTTTGAGAGCGCGCGCGGGTCAGGCGCTCTGGCGTGCCCGGGCCACGGGCTGGCCCTTGACCTCGGGCTCTGCGAACGCCGGCATGACTTCCTTGATGAAGAGCTCGAGGGAGCGCTTCTGTTCCTTGAAGCCGAGTCCGAAGGTCGCGCAATAGGTGAAGTGGTCGACGCCCAGCGCCTCGTAGGGCTTGAGCTTGCGGATCACCTCGTCTGGCGTGCCGAACATCAGGTTCTGCCGCAAGGACTCGATCTCGAATTCCTTGCTGTTGAGCGCATCGAGATCGACCGGCGCGGGGAAGCCGTGCTTTACGTCGCCGAGATTCTTGAACAGGTTCTCGAACCGCGCCATCTGCCGCCGCGCGGCGGAAACCGGGATCTCCCATTGCTCCGGCCGATCGTAGACGCAGGCATAGCGCATGGTCGCGAACACCGGCCGGCGCGCGCCCGGGTTGGCGGCAAGCGCCGTCTCCAGCCGCTGCTTGTAGGACTCGAGCTCCGAGAATGGCCGTGACAGCGGCCACGACAGGATGTTGCAGCCGTTCTGCACGGCGGTGTCGTAGGTGCCGGGCGAGCGCGCCGCCATCCAGAGCGGCGGATGCGGCTTCTGCAGCGGCTTCGGCACGGCGGTGGCGAGCGGGAATTGCCAGTATTTTCCGTTATGTTCGGTGTCGCCGGCCCAGAGCCGTTTCAACACCGGCAGCATCTCCTCCATATAGAGATGGCCATCGGTCTGCTTCAGGCCGGGCGCCATGCGGTCGAATTCGCGCTGGAAGGCGCCGCTGCCGATGCCGAACTCGACTCGCCCGCGGCTGTAGAGGTCGAGCAGCCCGACCTCCTCGGCCAGCCGGATCGGATGCCAATAGGGCGCTACCGCGACTGCGGTGCCGAGCCGGATGCGCGAAGTGTGCGCGGCGAACCAGGTCAGCATCGCAAAGGGATTGGGCGCGATGAAGAGCTCCAGCGCATGATGCTCGGCGGCCCATACGATATGGAAGCCGCCCGCATCCGCCATCTGCACCATCTCGAGCGTGTGCCGCTCGAGATCGCGCATGTCGATCTCCGGCGAGACCCGTTCCATATTGATGACGAGCTGGAATTTCATCGCGCGGTTATATTACGCAATCGGCTCGCGGCGCAACGACGAAGCCCCGAGAACTCAGGCGAGATAAATGCTTTCGCCGTTCGCGTCAGTATTGATTCCCGGCAGGAAACAAGGAGCGGTTACCCGGGGCGCTCGCCCAAGGGCAGCAGCACGAATGGGCGGCCGCAGCATTGAGGTGGCTGGCGCCGCGCCGAACATTCCCTCCAAGATTGCCGACGCCGGCGCGCCTGCCTCAATGCGGTGCTTCATCGCGAATGCAACCGTATCAAGCGGGTCTTCAACTGAATCAGGCATTGCCGACGCGCCGCCACGCGCGACAGAAAAGCACGCCTCCAGCTTTCGCTCGTGCTCGAGCTCGAGGCTGGATTCGTGGCTCGGTGGAGTCATGGCGGCAGGTCGCTCCGGAGTTGGCGTCGGCGCGCCCCTCCACAGCGCCATGACAATTAGGCGTCCGAGACGCCCGCGCTGCCTGCAAGAAACCTGTTGGCTCACAGTCCTCAAAGCATCGAATGCGGATGTGCGCGAGCCTGCCGCCGACGGATGAAATAGAGGGCGAAGTGCGACGTCGACGATGCAGCGAGGAGAATGCCAGCCACTGGCGCCGCGGAATGGCCATGCCAGAACCCCGCAAGCAGCGTGCAGAGCGCCCCGAAACTCATCTGGATGAAGCCATAGAGCCCGGAGGCCGCGCCGATCGCCTTGAGGTCGACGCCGATCGCCTGGGCGGTCGCCGTCGGGCTGCTCATGCCGCAACCGAGCGCGTATACGCACATCGCGGCAAGCATCGTCGTGACGCTGAGCCAACCAGACATATCGACAAGCAGCAGCGCCGCGGCGCCGACGAAGCCGCAGACCGCCCCGATCCGCAGCAGGATGACCGCGCCAAGCCGAGCCGCGAGCCCGCTCGCAAGCCAGCTGCCCATGGTGATCCCGACCACTACCGCCATGTAGTAGAAGCCGACCTCGCCCATCGGCCGGTGCAGCACGTCGACGAACAGAAATGGCGAGGCGGACAGGAAGGCATAGATGCTCGTGGACATGCAGGCGCCCGCGACGGCATAGCCGCGGAACTCGGCATTCGCGAGCAATCGCCCATAGACCGCCAGCATCGCACCTAGGTGCGGGAGCGCGGTACGGGTGCGGCTCGTTTCTCCGAGCGTAAGAACGCTCGCTATCAGGAGCGCCGTCACGAAGACTCCGAGCACGCCGAAGATGCCGCGCCAGCCCATCCAGGTCTCGATCTGCGCGCCGATCAGCGGAGCGAGCGCCGGCGCCGTCGTCATCACCATGACCAGAAGCGCGAGGCGCCGTGCGGCCTGATCCGGCGCTGCGCTGTCGCGCACCATGGCGCGGCCGAGTACCAGACCGCCGCAAGCGCCGATCGCCTGCACGAAGCGCGCCGCGATCAGCAAATCGAGATGGGGCGCAAGGCCGGCCGCCACGGTCGCCGCAAGAAAGACCGACAAGGCCGTGATGAGCACTGGCCGGCGGCCGAATCGATCGGAGAGCGGTCCATAGATCAGTTGTCCGCCGGCGATGCCTATCAGGTAGACAGTCAGCGTCAGCTGAGCGGCGCCCGCCGACGCAGCGAAATGCTGGGCCACCGCAGGGAGCGCGGGCACGAACATGTGGAGCGCAAGCGTGCCGCTTCCGGTGATGGCCGCGAGCAGGGCGCCATTGGGGCTCGCATGTGTTGCCTGGGCGTTTTCCGTGGCGGCGCCCGGGGGGATATTAGGAAGAGCAGCCACGGCCACTTTCGAGTGAGACGACATAGGGCGCGGGGGCGGTCAGTGCGTCTGCGTGCGAGTGATTGGCTCGTCGAGCGCTGCCTCGATCACCCGGAACACCCGGTCGCAGGCCTCCAGGTCGGATTTCCGCGCGGCGGCGAGCAATCGTCGCTGGATGTTGCCGCTGATCCTCAGCACGCGGCTCTGCAGCTGCCGGCCCGACGCCGTCAGAAAGATGCCTCGGGCGCGCAGGTCGCTTTCGTCCTCCCGGCGCTCGATCAGGCCGCGGCGCTCGAGGCTGTCGAGCAGGCGCACCAGCGAGGGACCCTCGATGCCTAGCGCCTGGGCCAACTCTTTCTGCCGGATGCCCTCGCCGAGACGGCCGAGATAGGCGAGCGGACGCCAAGTCGCCTCGGTCAGGCCATAGGCGCGCAACTCGCCGTCGACCGTCTGGCGAATTCGTCGTGCGATCCGGGCCACCCGGAAGCCGAATTCATCGCGGCTTTTCATTCCGCGAATAACTTAGCTAGCTAGCTATCTATATGCAACTGCCGGGAAGAGCTGGGTTTCCATACCTGCCGTCGAGCCTCGTCGTTCGAGGTTCAGGTCAGTAGAGCCTCGCCGCAATCAATCCCAGGTGACGTACCGCGCGGGCCGACCCGCCTTGCGCCGCAAGCATATCCACCTCATTACGTGCGTGATCGACCGCATCGGCATAGCTGTCGTAGACCCGCTCCGCCGCCGCGAGACCTTCGCGCAGCAATCCAGCCCTGTCCTGCTCCTCGAGGTGGGGAGCCGGAATCTTCACCGGCGTCTCGTCGGCGGAGAAATCGAGAGCTGCCGCCGCCTTCTGCTCATCATCGGCGATAGCCGCGAGCATCTCGGCATCCTCCACATGGCCCAGAGCCGCCAGCCTTGCGGAAACTGCAAAGTGCACCTCCGCCGCGCGGCGCTCCATATCGTGAGCATGCTCTATGAGACCGGAGGTGGCGCCTGCCGCCGGTTGCATCGGCCGCTCACGCCGCCAGGCGCGTCGGCGCTCGCGCCGGAGCAGCGCCGCGTGCCGCAATTCCTCGCTCGCGAGCCGCTCCGCCGCGCGGCGCACACCGTCGTCCTCGGCGTGAGCCGCGATGTAGCTGTAGAAGGCGAACCCGCGCTCCTCGTTGACCACGGCGATGCTGAGTGCGCGATAGGGCGTCAGCGTGGCGCTCTCCAAGGCTTCATCCCAGGAGCGCGCGATCTCCGGCGGCAACTCCCAGGCGTACCGGGTCTCGGCCGGAGACGCACGCGCGGCCGCAGCGGACCAGCGCTCGATCGCTGCAAGGTGATCGCGCTCCTCCTCGATCATCGCCTCGAAGACCGCGGCAAGCCCTTGGTCGCCGCGCCGTCTCATTTCCGCGGCGAAACGGGCATAGCGGTCGCCCGCCTCGCGCTCCATCGCGGCGGCGAGGCCGATGACGTCATCGAGGGTTCGCGGCCGGACCTTCGGCTCCTGATCCAGGCTGGTCATTGGAAATCCCTAACAAATTGTTACGGCCCAAAGACGATACCCCGCCAAAATCGTCCGCCACGTTGATCTGCATCAAAGAGGGGCAAATCAGAATCATGCACAAACCCGCGCCATGGCAATTAGGAAGGGGGCACTCCCAGCGACATTGGTGCTCGCGCTCGTCGGCGCGCTCATGTTGGTGCTGCGAGCCGAGGCCCTGGCCGCGCCGCGGCTGGGCGAGTTCCTGCCGAAAGTCACGGTTACCGAGATCGATCCCGAGGCCGATGCCTTCGGCGCCGTCGAAGGCGAGCCGGCCGCAGCGACCCTCAACAAGGGCGGCAAAGTCGTTGGCTACACCTTCCTCAATGCGGACGTAGTCGACGCCACCGGCTATTCCGGGAAGCCCATCAACATTGTCGTCGGGCTCGACCTCCAGGGCCGCATCACCGGCGCGAAGCTGGTCGAGCACCACGAGCCGATCGTGCTGGTCGGCATCGCTGAATCCAAGGTGGTGCACTTCATCGATGGCTATATCGGCCGCAACGTGCTCGAGGCCGACCCCAGCAGCGCGCCCGTCGACATCGTGAGCGGCGCCACCGTCAGCATGATGGTGATCGGCGACAGCATCACCCGCGCGGCGCTCAAGATCGCCCGCTCTCGCGGGATCGGTACAGCGGCAGCGCCGGCACCGCAGGCGGCTCCCGCACGGCGGCAGGTCGATCGAGTTCTCGGCCCAGCCGTAGGCTGGCAGGCGCTCCTGGCGGAGGGTGCCGTGAGTCACCTCCGTCTCACCAACCGCGAGGTCAACGATGCCTTCGCGCGCACCGGCAATGCCGAGGCAATCGCCCATCCCGAGACCGGCGCCGCCGACGAGGTCTTCATCGATCTCTACGCGACGCTGGTCAGCATTCCCACCATCGGGCGGAGCCTGCTCGGCGATGCGGGATTTGCGACGCTGCAGAAGCGGCTCAAGCCCGGTCAGGAGGCGATCCTGATCGCCGGCAATGGACCCTACTCTTTCCGCGGCTCGGGTTATGTGCGCGGCGGCATCTTCGACCGCATCGAGATCATCCAGGGCGACGGCAGCCTTCGCTTCCACGATCGCGACTACAAGCGAATCGGCTCACTGGCCCCGACGGATGCGCCCGATTTTCCGGAAATCGGCGTCTTCCTGACGCCCGACGGAGCCAGCCTGGACGCGGCCGCGCCCTGGCGCCTGCAGCTTCTGGTGCAGCGGCGTACCGGCGCGATGGACAAGGCCTTCGTTACCGTCGAGGCCGACTACACGACACCGGACAAGTACCTGCTGGCAGCTCCGGGAGCGTCCGCCGCGACATCGGCACCGGCGCAACCCGCCCCCCCGGCTGCAGTCCCCGCCGAGGCGGAGTCTGGACCGCCACTCTGGCTGCGCGTGTGGCAAGGCAAGATCGTGGAGGTGTCGATCCTGGTCGCCGCAATCGGCGTGCTCACCGCGATATTCTTCTTCCAGGATCTGCTGGTGAAGCGGCCCGTTCTCTACGACCGCATCCGCCTGGGCTACCTCGCGTTCACGCTGCTGTGGCTCGGCTGGTACGAGCACGCGCAGCTCTCGGTGGTGAACGTCTTCACCTTCGCGAACGCGCTCCGCGGGAACTTCCGGTGGGACTACTTCCTGATGGATCCGCTGGTGTTCATCCTCTGGTGCTCGGTCGCGGCGGCACTGCTGTTCTGGGCGCGCGGCGCCTACTGCGGCTGGCTCTGTCCCTTCGGCGCGCTCCAGGAACTCAGCAACAAGCTCGCGAAACTCGTCCACGTGCCGCAGCTGCGCCTTCCCTTCGGGCTCAGCCAGCGACTCTGGCCGATCAAGTACATGATCTTCCTCGGGCTCTTCGGGGTATCGCTGGGCTCGCTCGCCACTGCCGAGAAGCTCGCGGAGATCGAGCCCTTCAAGACCGCGATCATTCTGCATTTCGCGCGCGACTGGTGGTTCGTCCTGCTGGCGCTGGCGCTGCTGGCGCCCGGGCTCTTCATCGAGCGCTTCTATTGCCGCTACATGTGCCCGCTCGGCGGTGCGCTCGCGATCCCGGCACGCATGCGGATGTTCGATTGGCTGCGCCGGTATCGGGAATGCGGCTCGCCCTGCCAGCGCTGCGGCAACGAGTGCCCCGTGCAGGCGATCCATCCCGAGGGCCACATCAACCCCAACGAATGCATCCAGTGCCTGAACTGCCAGGTGCTCTACCACCACGACCAGAAGTGCCCGGTGATGATCCAGCGGCGCATCAAGCGCGAGAAGCGCATGGCGATGGCGCCGCCGCCGCTCAAGCCCGGGCCGCCGCCGATCAGCAAATCACTCGAAAGCGTTGATAGCGACGACTGAGCCGTCGACGCGGCTCGCCAACCGGCCCAGTGGCCACTGACCAGGAGGAGTGCATCATGTCGGATCACGAACAGAGCAAGGGCGGCGACCCCGGCGTCAGTCGCCGCAATCTATTGAGCGGCACCGCGAAGGTGGCGGCGCTCGCGGGCGTCGCCGGCGCCACCGGTGGCGCGGGCCTCACGTCTTTCACTCAGCAGGCCCTAGCCCAGGCGGCGGCGCGCCGTGCCCAGACCGCGGAGGTGCGGCCCGGCGACCTCGACGAGTATTACGGCTTCTCCAGCAGCGGCCAGACCGGTGAGGTCCGAATCATCGGCATCCCCTCGATGCGCGAGATCATGCGCATTCCCGTCTACAACCGTGACAGCGCCTCCGGCTGGGGCATCACCAACGAGAGCCGCAAGGTGCTGACCGAGGGCCTGCTGCCCGCGACCAAGGAGTTCCTCAAGAGCCGCGGCGGCATCTTCGAGAACGGCGATCTGCACCACGTGCACATGTCGTTCACCGAGGGCACCTACGACGGCCGGTATCTCTTCGCCAACGACAAGGCGAACTGCCGCGTGGCGCGCATCCGCTGCGACGTCATGAAGTGCGATAAGATCATCGAGATCCCGAACGCGTCCGACATCCACGGACTACGGCTGCAGAAATACCCGCGCACGGGCTACGTGTTCGCCAACAGCGAGCACATCATCCCGCTTCCGAACGACGGCAAGATCCTCGACGAGCCCGAGAAGTACTGGTCGGTCTACACGGCGATCGACGGCGACACCATGAAGATCGCCTGGCAGGTGTGGGTCGATGGAAACCTCGACAACACCGAGGCGGACTACAGCGGCAAGTACTCGTTCTCGACCTGCTACAACAGCGAGCGTGGCGTCACCCAGGCCGACATGACCTCAGCGGCAGCCGACTGGTTCGTGATCTTCAACATCAAGCGGATCGAGGAAGCCGTCAAAAAGGGCGACTTCAAGGAGATGAACGGCGTTCCGGTGGTGGACGGCCGCCATGGCTCACCCTATACGCGGTATGTGCCGGTCGCCAACAATCCGCACGGTATCAACATGGCGCCGGACGGCATCCATCTCGCGATCGCCGGCAAACTGTCGCCGACGGTGACGCTGGTGGACGTGCGCAAGTTCGACGACCTCTTCGACGACAAGATCCAGCCGCGCGACGTCGTGGTGGCGGAGCCGGAGCTCGGCCTTGGCCCCCTGCACACCGCCTATGACGGCCGCGGCAACGCCTATACCACGCTGTTCCTCGACAGCCAGGTGGTGAAGTGGAACATCGACAAGGCGAAGCGCGCCTACAAGGGTGAGAATGTCGATCCGATCGTCCAGAAGCTCGACGTCCACTACCAGCCCGGCCACAACCACACCTCCATGGGCCAGACCCATGAGGCCGACGGAAAGTGGCTGATGTCGCTGAACAAATTCTCAAAGGACCGGTTTCTGCCGGTCGGGCCGCTGCATCCGGAGAACGATCAGCTCATCGACATCTCCGGCGACGAGATGAAGATCGTGCACGACGGGCCGAGCTTCGCCGAGCCGCACGACATCTGCATCGTGCACCGCTCCAAGGTGAATCCGGTCATGGTGTACAAGCGCGACGACCCGTCGTGGGAGGACATCCGCCAGCAGGCGGCCAAGGACAAGGTGAACCTCGAGGAAGCCGCCGACGTGATCCGCGACGGCAACAAGGTGCGCGTCTACATGCACTCGAACGCACCGGCCTACAGCCTCGACAAGTTCACGGTGAAGCAGGGTGACGAGGTCACCATCGTCGTCACCAACATGGACGACATCGAGGACCTGACACACGGCTTCACGCTGGTCCGCTACGGGATCGCGATGGAGATCTCGCCCCAGCAGACCGCGTCGGTCACCTTCACTGCCGACCGGCCCGGCGTGCACTGGTATTACTGCCAGTGGTTCTGCCATGCCCTCCACATGGAGATGGCGGGGCGGATGATCGTCGAGCCACACTCGGTCTGAGGCCGTGACCCGGCGAGGCCGCACCACGCGGAGACTGCTCGCAGCGGGCGTGCTCGCCGCGGGAGTCTCCCTTGCGTCCGGCGCGCCGGCCGCAACGCTCGAGGTGCCTGCCGGAGGCGAAAACCTCCGGCGGGCGCTCGAGAGCGCGGCGGCCGGCGATATTCTGCGCCTGGGCCCGGGTACGCACGCCGGTCCCGTTACCGTGACCAGACCGCTCACCCTCGAAGGCGAGGGGGGCGCGATCGTTGACGGCGGCGGTGCCGGCCAGGTGATCCGGGTGTCCGCACCCGATGTCACCATCCGCGGCCTCATCGTGCGCGGCTCCGGCAGCACGATCGCCAAGATGGACGCGGGCATCTTCCTCGACCGCAGCGCCGAGCGCGCCGTCGTCGCGGACAATACGCTCGAGGGCAATCTGTTCGGCATCTACATCTGGGGCGCCAACGAAGCCGTCGTCCGGCACAACCGCATCGCGGGCAATACGGAGCTCCGCATGTCGGAAGCGGGCGACGGCATCGCGCTCTGGAATTCGCCGGGCGTGCTGGTCGCCGACAACGAGATCGTCGGCGGCCGCGACGGCATCTTCGTCAACACCAGCCGGCAGGACCGTTTCATCGGCAACCGGATGTCGAAGCTGCGCTTCGGCATCCATTACATGTATGCAAACGACAGCGAGGTCTCCGGCAACATCTCGGCGGGCAACCACATCGGCTTCGCGATCATGTTCTCGGAGCGGCTCGCGATCCGCGACAACATCTCGGAGGACGACCGCGAGCACGGGCTCATGTTCAACTACGCCAACGACGCAAGTATCGCCGGCAACGTCGTCCGGCGCAGCGATAAGTGCGTCTTCATCTACAATGCGAACAAGAATCGGTTCGAGAAGAACTGGTTCGAGAGCTGCGGCGTCGGGATTCATTTCACTGCCGGCTCCGAGCGCAACGTGATGACCGACAATGCGTTTGTGCGCAATCGCACGCAGGTCATGTACGTCGGTACGCGCTCGCTCGACTGGTCGGAGAAAGGGCACGGAAATTACTGGAGCGACAACGCGGCGTTCGACCTGAATGGCGACGGCATCGCCGACACCGCGTATCGACCAAACGACGTGATCGACAAGGTGCAGTGGTCCTACCCGACGGCGAAGCTGCTCATGAACAGCCCGGCGGTACAGGTGATCCGCTGGGCGCAATCCCAATTCCCGGCGCTGCATCCCGGCGGCGTGATCGACAGCGCGCCCTTGATGGCGCCGCCGTTCGCGCCGCCCGCGGGCGCGCGGCCGGAGGAGAAGAAAGGCTGATGGCGCCGACCGTCCAGATCGAGGGCGTGACCAAGCGCTACGGCGAGCGCTACGCGGTGCGCGGGCTCGATCTCGCGCTCGAGCCCGGCGAGTGCGTGGCGCTGGTCGGACACAACGGCGCCGGCAAGAGCACGCTCATCAAGATGATGCTGGGCTTGACCCAGCCGAGCGAGGGCCGGATCACCGTGCTCGGCGAGGACCCCTGCGGACCGCATTCGGCGCGGCTCCGTGCCAGCATGGGCTTCTTGCCGGAGAACGTGGCGTTCGCGCCCGCGATGACCGGATGCGAGCTCCTCGATTTCTACGCCCGGCTCCGGGGCGAGCCGGTTGCGGCCAACAGGGCACTCCTCGAGCGCGTCGGTCTTGGCGAAGCCGCGCGCCGCCGCGTCGGGACCTATTCCAAGGGTATGCGGCAGCGCCTGGGGCTCGCGCAGGCTCTGCTGGGAAGCCCGCGCGTGCTGCTGCTCGACGAGCCCACGAGCGGCCTCGATCCGGCCTCGCGACAGGACTTCTATGATATTGTCCGCGAGCGGCGCGACGCCGGCGCCACCGTGCTGCTCTCTTCGCACGCGCTCTCCGAGATCGAGGATCGTACCGATCGCATCGCCGTCATGAGCCGTGCGAGGCTCGTCGCCTGCGGCACGCTGGCCGAACTCCGCGCGCTGGCGCCGCTGCCGGTCAGGATCCGCGTGCACTTCGACGAGGGCGGCGCGGGCTTTGCCGGCAGCATGCTCGCGCCGAAGGCGTGGGAATGGCTCGACGAGCGCCGGCTCGAACTCACCTGCGCCAACGACACCAAGGTCGAGACCCTGCGCGAACTTTCGACCCTCAAGGGCATCGCCGATATCGAGATCATCCCGCCGACCCTCGACGAGATCTACGCGCACATGATGCGGGAGGCGGCGGCATGAGCCCCATCCTGGTCATCGCCGGCGCGGAGATCCGTGCGGCGCTCCGCAACCGCTGGGTGCTCGCGACCACGCTCCTGATGGCCGCGCTCGCGCTCTCCCTGGCCTTCCTCGGCAGCGCACCAACCGGCACCGTCGGCGTCGGCGCCCTCGAGGTGACGGTGGTGAGCCTGTCGAGCCTCACCATCTTCCTGGTGCCGCTGATCGCGCTGTTGCTCTCCTACGACGCGATCGTGGGCGAGGCCGAGCGCGGCACGCTCCTGCTGCTGCTCGCCTATCCCGTGGCGCGCTCGCAGGTCGTGCTGGGCAAGTTCCTGGGCCACACCACCGTGCTCGCCTTCGCGACCTCGCTCGGCTACGGCGCCGCAGGCCTGGTGCTCGGCTGGGGCGAGGCCGCGCACGACTGGGAGAGCTGGACGGCCTATGCCGGCATGATCGGTACCTCCGTGCTGCTCGGCACCGTCTTCCTTGCTTTGGGCTACCTGGTGAGCGTCGTGGTACGCGACCGCGGCACCGCCGGTGGACTCGCGATCGGCATCTGGCTGCTGCTGGTGCTGATCTACGACATGGCGCTGCTGGGCGCATTGGTCTCGGACCAGGGCCGCCACATCACCGCGGGCCTGTTCAATCACCTGCTGCTGCTCGATCCCGCGGACATCTATCGGCTGTTCAATCTCTCGGGCTTCAAGGTGAGCACGTTCTCGGGCATGGCGGGGCTCGCTGAGCAGTCTCAGTTCGCCCGCTCGACGCTCTTGACGGCGCTCGGCCTCTGGATTGTGGCGCCGCTCACGCTCGCCGCCCTGCTGTTCAGAAGGAGGCAGCTCTGATGCGCCTTTCCGTGGTTACCGCGTTCCTCATGGCGGTCCTCGCGCTCGCCGGCTGCAAGGACGACAAGACCGCCGCTGCGCCGAAGCCGCTCGAACCCACCGCGGAGTCGGTTGCGCATTTCTGCAACATGGGAGTGCTCGACCATCCGGGCCCCAAGGGACAGATCTTCCTCAAGGGGAAGACCGAGCCCGTGTGGTTCGCCTCGGTGCGGGACACCTTCGCTTTCACCTTGCTGCCCGAGGAGCCGAAGGAAATCTCGGCAATCTATGTGACGGACATGGGCAAGGCGCAGGGCTGGCTCAAGCCGGAGCCCGGCGGTTGGGTTGACGCCCGAACCGCCTGGTTCGTTCTGTGGAGCGAGTACGACAGCGGCATGGGCGGCCGTGAGGCCGTGTCCTTCGCCAAGCAGGAGGACGCTGCCCGCTTCATCTCGCGTTTCGGCGGCCGCATCGCACGGTTCGACGAGGTACCGGAGGAATACGTATTGGGGCCGGACCCGTCGCCGCAAACGCAGGCGGAAGCGCCAAGCCACGGAGACCAAAGCCATGCCCACAGCCATTCGCCTTGAGGGAGCGCCGGCCATGACGGCTCCGATCTCTCGGCGCCGCTTCATCCGCATCGCCGGCGTCGCGGCCGGGCTTGGCTTGGTGCCGCTTGCGCTAAGGCTCGGCGCTGCCGGCGCATCGCCACGACTGCACCGCTGGACCGGCGTGGCGCTCGGCGCCGATGCGGAGCTGCGGATCTACCACCCGGATGCCACAGCCGCCGCGATGCTCATCGACCGGTCGCTCGCAGAGATAAGACGACTCGAGAGGATCTTCAGCCTCTACGACGAGACATCCGCGCTACGCCGGCTCAACCGGGCGGGCACGCTCGAGGATCCTCCGCAGGAGCTGGTGCAGCTTCTTTCGGACTGCGAGCGGTTTTCGCGCGCGACCGGAGGGGCCTTCGACGTGACGGTGCAACCGCTCTGGGAGCTCTACGCCGCGCATTTCTCCGCCGCCGCCGCAGATCCGCGCGGACCTTCGGCGGCCTCGATCGATGCCACCGTGGCGCGTGTCGGCCATCACGGCGTGACCGTCGCTCCCAACCGCATCTCCTTCGAGCGGCCGGGCATGGCCGTCACGCTCAACGGCGTGGCACAGGGCTATATCACCGACCGCGTCGCCGAGCTGCTGCGCGCGAACGGGATCAGCCACACGCTTGTCGACATGGGCGAGATCCGCGCCCTGGACGGGCACCCCTCGGGCCGGCCTTGGACGGTCGGCCTCAAGGACCCCGAGCGCGAGCACGGCATCCTCCGCAACCTCGAGCTCGACAATCAGGCGCTTTCGACCTCCGGCGGCTACGGCACCGCGTTCGACGCCGCCGGGCGCTTCAACCACATCTTCGATCCCGCGACTGGCGCCTGCGCCAACCGCTATCGCAGCGTTTCCGTGGTGGCCCCGACGGCGACCGTCGCGGATGCGCTCTCCACCGCATTTTGCCTGATGCCGCTCGCGAGGTGTGAGGCCGCGCTCAAGGATCTCGGCGCCACCGCCGCTTGGTTCGTCGAATCCGGCGGCGTCATCATCGAGCGCGACAACCCGCTCTCGTGATCGGAGCGAGCCGGCGCAAACCAGCTTCGCGCCGGTCTCGTTCTGCATGTCACGGTCTCTTACCGTGAGCTTGCGTCGGTGCAGATCGAGACGGAGCCGACCCCTGGATCATCGCGCGGTGCCCGTCGCTATGGCAGCGAAACGGGCGCCTCTGTCGCGATCCGTTATCAAGTAGCGCGGCAGGGCCAGCAGGTCTGCCGGGCGCGTGGCGGGCCGCCGCTCGAGGGTGAAGCCAGCGACGTAGCCGGCGGCGTGCGCCATTTGCTCGAGTTCGGCGTCGACGATCCCGAACGGCCATGAGAGCACGGAAACATCCCCGTGGAGGCGTTCCATGAGAGTCTTCTTCGAGCGAAGGAGCTGGCTCATGGCGAAGGCCTTGTATTCGTCGGGTTTGAGTCGTGCCTTCTCGCGGTGGAAGTTCGGGTGCCAGTAGGTATGGGATTGGACGTCGACCAGGCCCGACTGGATCATCTCTGCGATCTGCTCCCACCTCATCGCATAGGATGCGTTCGAGATGGCGGACGGATAGATGAACAGCGTAACCGGAAAACGGTAGCGCTGAATGAGCGGGAAGAGCTCGGTGTAGACCGAGCGGTGACCGTCATCCACGGTGATGACGACCGCGCGGCCGACGTCCTGCGGTCCGGATCCGCTGATGGCATCGATGGCCGCCCGTAGGGGCAGCAGCCGATAGTCGTGCTCGCGAAGCCACGCCAGCTGCTGCTCGAAGACCGGCGTCGTTACGGTCATGCTGTCGGCGACCACAGGGCCGAAGCGATGATAGACCAGGATCGGGATGCCGGTCTCCACCGCGGATGAAGCGGCGCGCGCGACGCCCATGTCCGTGAGCACGACGCTCAGGATCATGCAGAGGACATGAAGGGCACGTCGCATGGACCCGCGTCCTCAGTAGGGATAGAGCAAATACTTGGCTCGGACAGCGCGGAAGGCGCGCAGCTCCGATTTCCAGAGCGCGGGCAGCTCCCGGGGGTTGGCCCCGGACTTGAGAGCATCGAACACCGTGGGCGAGCCGACGAGCTGGCGCGTCGCGGCGAGATCGAATTTTCCGGAATAGAGCCGGTGCAGCGCCGCCGCGAACTCAAGGCCGAGGGCGGCAGCGTCGAGACGGGTACGATCGGTCAGCATGACCCGCACGCCTCGGCAGATTTGGCCCGCGTAGCGGCCCGTCTCCGGCGTAAACTCGGCCGGCTCGAAACTCACGCCGGCGACGCCGCGGTCTTGGAGGTAGCTCGCCAGGCGGTGCCCGTCGAGCCAAGGCGCGCCCACCAGTTCGAACGGTGTCGCGGTGCCACGCCCGACGCTGACGTTGGCGCCTTCGATCAACCCGATCCCCGCATAGAGCGTGGTCTCGCCGATCGACCGCAGATTGGGCGAGGGACTGGCCCAGGTGAGGCCGGTCTCGTCGTACCAGAGACGCCGGCGGTAGCCCTGCATTGGAACCACCGTGAGCCGCGCCCCTATGCCAAGCTCGCCGTTGAACATCCGGGCGAGCTCTCCGATCGTCATCCCGTGCCGCTGCGGCGTTGCAAAGTAACCCGTGAACGACCGGAGCGCAGGATCCAGCACCGGCCCCTGCACGGCGGCGGCGTTGATCGGATCGGGCCGATCGAGCACATAGACTTCGAGCCCGCGCCGCGCGGCTGCCTCGAGGACGTAGGCCACCGTCGTGGGATAGGTGAAAAACCGGACGCCCGCATCCTGGAGATCGATCACCACGGCGTCGAGACCCGCCAGCATCCGGTCCGTCGGATGTCGGCTCGCGCTGTAGAGACTGCCGATCGGCAGCCCGGTCGCGGCATCGTGCTCGCCCTCGATTTTTCCCTCCCGAGCCGCGGAAAGTCCGTGCTCCGGCGTGAGCAAAGAGACCAGCCGCACGCCGGGAGCGGCCGCTAGCCGGTCGATCGTACGCCGTCCGGCACCGTCTCGGGCGGCGTCGTTCGCGAGCAGCGCGACTCGCTTTCCGACCAAAGGCGCGAAGTTCTGCTTTGCGAGCACGTCGACTCCCAGAAGCACCGGCGTAGAGACGGCCGGCGCAACGAGCTGTGCGATTCTCTTGCGAAGCGGCGTGGCATCGCCGCGGTCGTCCGGATGAAGCCGGCTCGTCAATATGATGAGGAAGCGGCCGCCGCGCGGATCCACCCAGAGCGAGGTGCCCGTATAGCCGGTGTGGCCGAATGAGCCTTCGCCGAAAGTCGTGTCCATTCCGACCGAGTACGGCGAGCCGATGTCCCAGCCGAGGCTCCGCCGCGCACCGCCAGGCAGAGTGATCGGGGCCGTCATGCGCGACACCGTCTCCGGCCCGAGGATCCGGGTGCCGCGCCGGCTGCCGCGGCCAAGGAGCATCTCCGCGAATTTGGCTAGATCACCGGCGGTGGAGAACACGCCCGCGTGGCCGGCGATGCCACCCATCCGATAGGCGGTGGGATCCTGCACCACCCCCCGGCGCAGCACACCATCCTGACGGTCCGTCGGGACGATGCGGCTCAGGTTGGAGGCCGGAGGCAGATAGCCGGTATCGGACATTCTCAGCGGTCGAAAGATGTGCCGCCGCATGTAGACGTCGAGCGGCTCGCCGCTGACCCGGCGGATAACCTCGCCAAGGACAATGAAACCGACGTCGCTATAGATGAAATCGCTGCCCGGCGGTTCCACGGGCCGCTCGGCGATGACCTTCTGCATTGCCACGGCCGCACCGGACCACGGTGTGTCCGTATCGAGATCGGGCCGAAGTCCCGACGTGTGCATCAAGAGCTGCTCGACCGTGATCGCCTCCTTGCCCGAGGCGCCGAACTCCGGCCAGTACTCGGCGACCCGATGGTCGAGCGCCAGACGGCCCCCCTCGACCAACTGCATCACGGCGGTCGCTGTGAACACCTTGGTCAAGGATGCCAGATCGAAGATCGCGTCGGCGCGCATGGGCGACGCGCGCGGGATCACCGATAGGTTGCCGAAGGCCCCGACGTAAGGGGCTCGACCTTCCTCGCCCAGCATGATGACCGAGCCAGGCACGCGGCCGGCGGCGATCTCATCCCGTGCAATCTCGGCGATCCCGGCGGAGCGACCGGACACTGGCGGCAATGCCAGCCCGCTAGCGGCTCCACTCAGAAGCAGGATATAGACGCCGATGAGGAATCGCCGGGTGAAGCCTGCCAAGCGTTCTCTTCCGGGTGCTCTCGATCCGCCAGCCCCGTCCCTTCATAAGTGTTGTGGGCATTCCACAGCATCCAGCCGTCGGAGCCGAAATCCCTGACTGCCCGGATTTGCGCCGCAACCTCGTCGGCGTCGAAGATCCGACGGTCGAACGCATAGTCCTTGAAGGCCTGAAGCCAGGGACGAAACCGCTTGGCGGGAACACCGATCCGCTCGCGCGCGCGCTCGAGCGAGCGGTAAACGATCTCATAAGGATGCGAGACCGGATTCTTGTAGCCGGGTATGCCGAACTGGAAACCGGACGGGTAGAGCATCGGCGAGAGATAGTCTGCCGACTGCGCCAGCTCGGCGAGTTGCTGGCCGATGCCGGTGTCGTCGAGATTCCAGCAGACATAGCCGAAGAAATCGACGGCGATATAGACGTTGTAGGGCGTGAGCCGGCGGCGTGCCTCCGCGACAAAGCCGGTGATCGCCTCGACGCGCGACGCCCGTGTCGCCGGCTTCGCCAGACGAAGGGACTGCGACGAGTCGGGAAAGCGCAGATAGTCGAACTGGATCTCGTCAAACCCCGCGCGCGCGGCCTCGACCGCAATCGAGACGTTGTAGTCCCAAACCTCGCGCCGGAACGGATCGGTCCAGGCTAACCTCTCGCGGTCGCGGTACAAGCGGCCGTTGTGCAGCTTTACCGCCAGCTCGGGCTTCGCGTTGGCCAGCGGATCGTCCTTGAATACCACGATGCGAGCGATCGCATAGATCCCCGAGGCGTGCAGCGACTGCACCAGCGCGGCGAGGTCCGGGATCGTGGTCAGCCGCCGCGCGCCCGCCGCCGACGCCAGCGGCACGGCGCTCGGATAGTCGATCAGCCCGCGATCGCCCTTGATGTCGATCACCAACGCGTTGGCGTGACCGTCGCGGATCAATTTCAGAGCGCCACCCCGAAGGGACGCCGACCCGATGCCGTATACGGTCAGATAGAGGGCCTTGGGCTCGAACGGCGTCAGGCGGATTGTTCCGCCCGAGCGCGGCCATGCGCCCAAGGGAACGACGGCCGCACGGTAGCCCGGTGCGCGGGCTTGAACCAGGGCCGCCGTGCCTTCGACATGGAACCGGCCCGCGTCGTCGCTCCGAACGACGTTGCCGCCCAGCGTGATGGTGGCATCGCCGATCTCGGACCCCGTCGTCGCATCGACCACCGCGCCGTCGAGCGCCGATGCCGCCTGACATATCGAAAGAACCACGACAGCAGCAAGGATAAGCGATTGCGTGAAACGGCGTATGGTAAGAATATTCGCACCAGCCAACCGAATGACAATGACCGGCCGGAACCCGGCCTTGTGTGGATCTAGGCCTTTGATCCGCACGACCGAGATTACACAGGGCGCCGAGCCGTGGCTTGATGCAGATCAATCGCCTGCCGGCTCGCGCAGTGGCACGCCGTCACGGCCCCGATGACGAGCCGTCCCCTGTCATGCGCGGATGTGACCCGCAAGAACACGCTCCCTGTCCCCACCGTCTCCGATACCGGCCCACGCTCGCGCCTTGCATGCCGAGGACGTGCCGAGCAAAGCTGAGCCATGATCGTGCTGTTCACGGACTTCGGACTGGAGGGGCCCTACATCGGGCAAGTGAAAGCGGTGCTGCATCAGACCGCACCCGGGATCGGCGTCATCGATCTCTTCTCGGACGCGCCGGCGGGCGATCCCAGAGCCTCGGCTTATCTGTTGGCTTCCTATGCCCAGTGGTTTCCGCTCGGCACGGTCTTTCTCTGCATCGTGGATCCCGGCGTCGGAAGCGATCGTCCTGCGATCATCGTCGAGGCCGACGGCCGCTGGTACGTCGGTCCTGGCAACGGCTTGTTGGAGATTTCGCAGCGCCGCGCCAAGATCGCCCGACGTTGGGAGATCGAGTGGAAGCCAGAGCGCATCTCCGCCAGCTTTCATGGCCGCGATCTCTTTGCACCCGCTGCGGCACGGCTGGCCTTGGGTGAACCCCCGCCTGGCCAGCCGAGCAAGCACACGACGGATCGCCAGCCCGGCTGGCCGGACGACCTTTCCGAGATCGTCTACATCGATCATTACGGCAATGCGATGACCGGTCTCAGGGCCGGCACGCTGTCGGCCCAGGCCCGGCTCTCAGTGGCGGGGCGCGTGCTCGACCGCGCGACGACGTTCAGCGATCGGCCTGCAGGTACCGCCTTCTGGTACGAGAATGCGAATGGACTGGCCGAGATCGCCGTCAATCAGGGACGAGCCGACCACGAGCTCGGTCTCAAGATCGGTAGCCCAGTCGAAATCCGATTCTGAAGGACAGTAGATCTCTGCTCGACCGTTATTCCTCTGGCGGCGGCCTTCTCGCGATGGTGACCCTCGGCCGGTTCGCCTCGGTCACCTGACCGAGACATGCACGGGTGGGATTGCCCCGAACCACTCCGGCTTCGCCCTCTCGATCTGGGCCGCGACCTGCAGCAGCAGATCCTCGCGCGCCCACTTCGCGTGGAGCTGAGCGCCGATCGGCAACCCATCGCGATCGAGCCCTGCCGGCACGGAGATGCCGGGCATGCCCGTCTCGTTGCCGGGCATGGTGTACCGGCAGGCGTCGCAGAGCCGCTCCGCCCAGGGCCCCAGCTCCTCATCGAGCAGAAGCGAATAGGGACCGTTCGCTTTGGGGACGCGGATCGCAAGGGTCGGCGTCAGCAGCAGGTCGTACCTGCCCATGAAGCGGCCGAAGGCTCGGGTGACCTCGTTGTTGCACTCCATCATCCGCCAGATGTCGAACTTGTCGTAGCGGTCGGCGGCGAGGTAGTGACGGTAGACCATGGGCCCCAGGTATTTCTGGAGGTCCTTCGGGTTTATGCCCTGGTCTTGCGCCTTGGTGCGGAACTGCGCGCGGCTCGAGATCCAGTTGGTGACGTAGCCGTCCCACAACCGTTCCCAATTACAGATCGCCGCATCATCGATCTCCTCGACCGCGTGGCCGAGATCTTGCAGCAACTGTCCGACCGCCCGAACCCGTTCGGCGACCTCCCGATCGGTCTCGGTCTTTCGTCCCCAGCGGCCGGTCGAAAGGCCAATCCGAAGCTTGCCGGGATCGCGGGCGATCGACGCCGCGTAGGAGCCGGCGGGCGGCCCCATATGAATGAACGAGCCGCCGTCCGGTATCCGCGTGATGTCGTCGTAAGCGACCGCCGTGTCGCGCACGCTACGCGTGACCACACCATCGACGCTGATCCGGGTGATGTATTCGCTCTGTGCGAGCGGCCGCGGCACCCGACCTCGTGAGGCCTTGAGCCCAACCAGTCCCGAGAACGAGGCAGGGATGCGGGTCGACCCGCCGCCGTCTGACGACATGCTGATCGGGACGATGCCGGCGGCAACAGAGGCAGCCGAGCCGCCGGACGAGCCACCCGGAGTTCGCTCGAGGTTCCAGGGATTGCGGGTCACCAGAACGGAACCCAGATAATCCGTCGTGGTGTCGAACGTCATGCCGAACTCCGGCGTGGTGGACCGGCCCAGAGGGATGAGCCCCGCGCGCAGATAATTCTCCACCGTGGGGTCGGTCGCCTTCATGACCTGGTCGCGGTAGAGCTTGGAGCCCGACTCCTGCTTGCGGCCCCTGAGCCCGGAGCCGAGATCCTTGAGGAACATAGGCACGCCATAGAGCCTGCCGTCTCTGTTTGGCCGGTCAACGTCGACGTCCGTGAGCGTGCTCTGGTAGATCTCGAGGACCGCACCAAGCCTCGGGTTGAGGTGTTCCACGGCGGATGCGGCTTGCGCCACGACCTCCTGTACGGACACCTGCTTCGTCCGAATCAACTCCGCGAGAGCGACAGCGTCATGCTTGCCCCACTCTTCCCAGTTCATTGCCGCGGTCATTTCCACCTCTCGAGAAAGCGGTCGGGATATCAAGTCTAGCCGCAGCGCCGGGACTCGTCACGGCGCGCTCACGGACGGGAGCCCCTTCGCGCGGAGCCATCCATCTGACACAGCTCATGGCGCCTCTCGATTGAGGTGGATCTGCGCTTTTTTTATCCTCGTGTCCATCAGAGGCCCCATTTATCAGTCCGCGGCTATTGCAGCGGAGAGGCATTGGAGGGCGCCTCTCCCGCGACAGACTGCGACTGCATCCATCGGATCTATGGTCTAGCGGCCGGCCGATCCGGCTTATGAGGCACGAGCGGTGGCCTCCGGTTTGGCTTTTCCCTTCACGGCGGCCATCAGCGACTTTGCGGCGGGGCCAAGCTTCCGCAGCAGCGTCCCTTTTGAACCGGCGCGTAAGATCCGTACGGAACTCGGGCTCGTTGATCTTGGGGCACCTGGGGACGCCAGGAGGTCGGTGCTGGTCAGCTCCTGGCCGGGCTGATCATCCAGGTACCGCCGAGAATCGCAAGCGCGAGCACGGCCCCGACGATGGCGAGGCAGCTGCCAGCCGCCGCCAATGCGCCGGTGCCGGCCCAGCTGCATGACGACAGAGCCTCGGCGATCGTCGCAACGCGCGATGAGGTTTGACGACGCCGGAAGTAGCTGCGCTTCGCCTGGGTGCGGAACCAGATCTGGATCGACGTAGCCGAGGCCGCGCCGATGGCAACACCCAGACAGGCGACCAGCGCTCCGAATGGGGCGGTGAGCGCGAGCACGGCGATGAAGGGGCCGAAGACGAAAGCGATGACGCTCATGACCGCCTCGGTCTTCGCGCGCAGCACCCGGGCGCTCGGTACCGGCGCGGAGGCGATGAGGTCGGGCGCATCCTCGCCGCAGATCGCAAGCCAGGCGAGCGCTCCCGCCAATTGTCCCGCGCCCATAACCAGCACGGGTACGATGAGAATCGACGAGCCGCCGCCCTGGGCGAAGTTGCGCCACAGCAGGAAGGCGGGCGGCAGCAGATAGAGCAATTGCATCAGCGTTTGCGATACCAGCCACGGATCGCGCCACAGCAGCATCCATTCCTTCCGGCGCAGCACCCCGGCGGCGGATCGGCTTCGGAACTCCGCCGCTTTTCCGATCCGGCGCCTGACAGAGTGGGATGCACCCGCGGCGGCGAGCACATATCCGGCGAAGCGCGCAGCGAAGGCTGCGACCGCGGCGCCGAACACAAGGGCGCCGAGACCCAGCACGGCGATCAGCGCGAGCGCGTCGCCGAGCACGGCTCGTGCCGGCCACCAGAGGATGCTGCCGGCCTCCGGTGCGAAACCGATCAGCAGGTCCGACTGCAGGATCATGAAGCGGGACAGGGTGTGATAGGACAGGATCGCGGCCAACTGCAGGCCGATGACGAAGGCGGCCCCGATCACCGCCGCGACGATCTGGGCGACGAGCCGCGTACGCCTGGGGCCGATCGACCGGAAGAGGGCGGCCGTGAGCGCCACCGCCGCTGCGACCGCGACCGCTGCCAGCACCGCCGTGACGACGTAGGCGCCGAGCCAGCGTGCTCCGCCGCGCCAGACGGCGACATCGATGAAGGGCGCGGCCAATGCGAGCGCCATCAGCATGTTCGTCAGCGCCATTGCCCCCATGCGCACGGCAAAGAACCGCCGAGCCGAAAGAGGCGAGGACAGCACGAGGTCGAGATCGCCACGCGAATAGAAGGCGCGGGTCACCGCCTCCATCGCCTGCGGCAGCATCAGAGACCACGAGAGGGCCAGCGTGCCGGTGAGAACGACCAGCATGCGCTTGTCGGGATTGCCCGCGCCGAAGTCGTAAGGGGAGAGCAAGACAGCGGCGAAGCCGTGCATGAAGAGCAGAAAGACGACGAAGCCCAGCGCCACCGTGCGCGCTCGCCGGCGCCTGCCGGCGGTCATCGTCCAAAGCAGATCGCGCCATGCGAGCCGTCCTTCGTGCCGGGCGACCCACGCGATCGTGCCGGTCCGGCTCACGCGGCGAGTGTCCCCTGCGCGACGAGGGCGAGAAACGCGTCCTCGAGGCTCGCTTGACCGGCGCCCGCCTTGCTGCGCAGCTCGTCCAACGTGCCCTGGGTGACGAGGCGGCCCGCGGAGATCACGCCGATGCGATCCGACATGCGCTCGGCGACCTCCAGGATATGCGTCGTCATCACGACGGAGCAGCCGGCCTTGACGCGCTCTCGCAGCACGCCCTTGACCAGGCGCGCCGAGCCGGCGTCGAGACCAGTGAACGGCTCGTCCAGGATGATGAGCCTCGGCTCGTGCACCAGCGCACCTGCCAGCGCCACCTTCTGGCGCGTGCCCTTGGAGAGGCTTTCACAGCGCTCCTGCGCGTGGGGCTCGAGACCGAGCCAGCCGACGAGATCCGTCGCGCGCGCCTTGGCGATGTCGCCGGCGACCCCCCACAATCCCGCGACGAAGTCGAGGTATTCGATCGGTGTCAGCTTGTCATAGATCATCGGCTCGTCGGAGAGCCACGCTGTCATCCGCTTGGCGGCGACGGGATCCGCGAGAGCGTCGACGCCATAGATGCTGATGGTCCCGCGATCGGGCTTGAGCAGGCCGCCTACCATCCGCAACATTGTCGTCTTCCCGGCGCCATTGGGTCCGAGCAGCGTGTAGAACTCGCCGGCGGGCACATCGAGATCCATGCCGTCGACCGCCGGACGCTCGAAACGCTTGGCGAGGTCTCGGATTTTCAGGGCGGGCGGCAAGGCAAAGCGGTCCATCTGAGGGAACGGGACCCTTGGATTTCCTAGGGTGGCAGGACAGAAAGCAGGGAAAATGGTTTTAGAAGAGTAAAGCCTGGCGCTCGACGGGCGGCGCGGCCGGCTCGGCGGGAGCCCGATGCCTATCGGCGACAATTGTCGGCTTAGTTTAGCGCCTTGAAATACCCGGCGGCCTCGAGCTCGTCGAGAACCGATAGATCGAGAAGATCCGCGGGTGCCATGGCTTTGGCCTTGGAATCCGTCGATTCCTCGAGGAGGAATTGCACCGATGTGAGCGTCGGCCGCAGATTGGTCGAGTAGATAGGCGCGTAATAGTCCCAGGCCAGACCGGCGTCACGGTCCGTGGTGTTCAGGTGTTTCCGCAAGATCTCGATGCCGCCGGCCCGATCGCGCTTGAGCGCCGCCGTCGCTTCAGCCATCGCCTCGAGATAGGCTTGCACCATCGGGCGTCGGGCGGCAATCGTGCTGGCCAGCGTGACGTGCGCGACACTCATATAATCCGGCACGAGGTCCGGCATCCGCGCCAGCACGTGATAGCCCGCGGCTTCCACCTTGGCGACGACCGGCGGCAAGAACGTCGAGACCGAGATCTGCCCGGCCTCGAGCGCGGCAAAGCGGTTACCCTGATTGCCGAGCTGAACCAAGGTCACACTCGATTCCTCCAGCCCATTCGCCCTAAGGAAGAGCTTTGCCGCCAGCTGGGACTCCGAGCCGAAGGAGCTGATTCCCCATTTCTTGCCTTTGAGGTCTTGCGCGGTCCCTATGTCCTTGGCAGCGATGACTCTGGCGTTGAGCACGCCGACCATCAGGCCGACCACTCGGACGTTGGCGCCGCTCAGCGCGGCATTGAGGATCGGGAAGCCGTCCGTACCGAGCACGTCGACGGTGCCTCCGACTAGGCCCTGCACCCCTTTGGCGCCGGAATCCAGGAACACCAGGTCAGCGTCGAGTCCGTGCTTCTTGAAATAGCCCTTGTCCCGAGCGTAGAGCATCGGCGCAAAGGCGGCGTCAGCCGACGTCCAGCCGATGCTGACGCGCTCGTCTGCAGTCGCCGTGCCGCAGAGCGCTCCCGCGACTACCGCTGTGGCGAGCGACAGAGGGACTAGCCTCTTAAGCAGTGCTGTCGGCGGGGCAATCATGAGCGACCTGCTGGCATGAGAGGTTGGAAAGACCGGATCACGGTTTCTTTCAGCAGCCGGCGCTGGATCTTTCCGTTGGCCGTCCGCGGGAGACGAATCGCCCTGACGACGTGAAGTCTGCCGAGACGAAGGTTGCGGAGGGCGTCATTGATACGTGCAATGATTTCCTGATCGCTGCCGCGCACGTCCGAGACGACGACACACGCCTCCTCGATCCCGTCGGAATTCGGCACCGAGCACACCGCAACCTCTCCGGCCTCTACTGCCGACTGCACCAGATCCTCGAGCACCTCGGGCGCAAACTTTCTCCAGCCGATATTGAGGAGATCGTCGTTCCTACCGAGCACCTGCAATCGTCGGGGATCGTGGAGAATGCCGACGTCGTTGGAGTAGAACCAGCCGTCTTTGAATAACTGACCCGCCACCTCCGGATAGTCCAGGTAGGTATCCTTCATGTAGTCGGTCCGGGACCGGATCTGGCCGATCTCGCCGAACGGCAACGGCTGGCCGGCCTCATCCACCACCTCGACGCTGACGTCGGGCCATACGGTGCCCGTGTCGGAAGCTCGGCTCCTCGACGAGATGTAGCCGCCCTCGCTCGATCCGTATATGTCGATGAGACGCGTTGCGAGGCGAGCCATGGCCCTCTCGCGCAGGGAGCGGGAGATGCTGGCGCCGTAAGAGAGGATCGTGAGATCGGAGGGCTTCGCATAGTCCGTGGGCAGCTCGTCCAGCACGTATCTCAGAGCCAGTGGCGGCAATGTCGTGTGCGTAATGCGATGCGCGGCGATTGCGGCCCCGACGGGCATGCGGTTCTCGATCACCACCGTGCCGCCCGCTCTGATGCAGGCCGTAGGCGCGCCGACGGTCAAGGTCAACGCCAACAGGTATCGGGACCGTGGCGTGAACTCGGCGATCCACCCGTGCCTCGCGATCCATGCTTCGTGGGTCTTGCGCGTGTTGAGCAGCCGCTTGGGCGTACCGGTGGTTCCGGAGGTCAGGATAATGCGGATGGGATCGTTGGGCGCCTTGACCGGCGGCGGCTCCTCGGGCGCATCCGGGCCGTCCACGATGCTACGCAGCCACTCGGGCGTGATGGCGTGTTGACGTCGGGCGTCGCCGGGCAGAAGCGTCTTGTCGGTGAGGACGATGTCGAAATCCCTCAGGAACGACATCGGCATCGGCGTGCTCGGCAGTTGGAACGTCGAGGTGACTACTCCCAGCTGCTCGAAGGCCAGGCGCAGCACCCAGTTGAAATAGGCGTCGCCGCAGTCGATCACTGCCATGGCCGCCCGCGAGAGCCCGAATGAGCGCAGCGCGCGGGTGAACTTTCGGATCGTCCCGGAGAACTCGGCGAAGCCGATCGCTCGGCCGTCGTTGACTATGGCGATCGCGTCCGGCCGCTCCGCGGCATGAAAGGCGATATACTGTGCCGTCATGACGCTCGGGCAGATCCGCATCCATTGAGGAACGGATCGGCGTCGCGTGTTTGCGGCTCGAGCTCGGCGGCGATCATCGGCGTGCACGCCCGATCAACAGGGAATTTCCTTCAAGCATATCAGGGAACTGCCCGCGGTATAGCGGGGAAATCTCCCTGCTCGGTCGGGCCGCGGTCGGCGCGCCGGAGATGGGCGACGAAGGCAGGTTTCGATCGGACTACGACTTATGGATCCTTGCAGGATCTGAGCCTTGTTACTTGCTGTAAATCCAGGGTCGGATATGTCGATCGCGACGCTGAAACGCGTCGACCCGATCCGGCAGCGGAGCAGCTGGCCCAGCTCATCGAGCCCCTCCGGCAGGGCGGTGCGCCGCTCGTCCGAGATTGAGAAAGCCATGCTACTGCCGTCCGGCAGCTCAACGCGGCACTGAGTGAGGTCGACCGAAATCTCCTGAGACCGGACCTCCTCCAGCAGTTTCGCGATGTTCTCAACATCCGACTCCGGAAGTGCCACCGGCAACAGTCCGTTCTGGAAGCTGTTCTCGGTGAAGATCTCGCTGAGGCTGGGGGCGATCACGCATCTGATGCCGAACCGCATCAGCGCACCTCCAGCGAAGGGGGCGTCTGCCTCTGATGCATTGTCCGCCACTTGACGACTTGCGGATCTGCGCATCAAACGGCGCTCGGTTTCCTAAATCGGCCCAATCCGGGCGCCGGCCTAGGGTGCGAAAAGCAATCAAGCACTTTCCGAGGCGCGGCGCGCTGTTTCTTGGATCCAAATCCAGTCAGCCTGCTGGCGTTGAATTTCGGGGTTGCCCGAAAAACTGTGACGAAAGGGTTTGAATAAGCGCAACTCAGCGTTGGGTATCTGCTCGAAGTCCGCTTGCGCGCAATCGCGATGGATGAGCTGGTCACCATATCCTTGCAGGATCAGCGTTGGGGCTTTGATGTTGCGGAGATGCTTCCAGATCGGGAATCCCGTCTCGCCGGGCTCGGCATGGTCGGGAAGATCCAGCTCCACCTTGCGTTCGACGATGTCGATCAACTTCTGGAATGACGGCCAGATTCGCCGTGCGGGAGTCTCCGCCGTGATTCTCCCGACCAGATCCACAATGTCGCCCCGGCGTGCGAGAAGCTCCGGCGTGAAATAGAATTCGCAGGCGCGTCGATTCGTCCAGGACCGCAAGTCCATCCTGAGCGATCTCCCGCATGTCATAGGCGGCATCGTCCTCGGGCGCATCCGTGCGGCCCATACCGCGCATCATACGTTGCGCATTGGAAGCGGTCGGTGAAATTCGGCATGTAGAGCTCGGTCATCCACTCGATCGGAGGTCCCCAGCCGTTGCACATAAGCAGGGGCACGCCAGCGCCCCGGACTTGGTAGTGAACTGTGATTCCACCTCGATTGAGATAAGGCATGGGTGTCCTCCTGAGGCGAGCGGTTGCGGCGAGTTTAGGGATTCAGCGGCGCCGCGGACCCGATCCGCGCGTTCTAGGAACTCAGGCCGGTCTCTACCGGAGTATAGGGCCGGATATTCGTGGGATATATCAGCATCTCTGGAATCGACGTTCGCTTGGGCATCAGCGCGACGAATCGCATGGTCTCGGCGAGATCTTCGGGCTGGATGAATTGCTCGAGCACCTCCGGCGGATACTTGACCTTGCGACGCGCCATGATCGGTGTGTTGACATCGTCGGGACAGAGGCAGCAGGAGCGGATGCCGAACTTCCAGGCCTCCTGCGTCAGCGAAAGACTCATGCCGAGCATCCCGCACTTGGAAGCGGAATAGGCAATGCCCGCAACGCCGCTGACCCGCTTGGCCGCCGTCGAGGCGACGTTGATGATCAGCCCGTCTTTCTGCTTGCGCATGGCGGGCATCACCGCCATCACCATGTTGAAAGCCCCCGTCAGATTGACGGCGAGCACATGGTCCCAGTCCTCGGGTGTGATTTCGTCAAGCCGCCGGTTGACGACGTTCAGTCCGGCGTTGTTCACGAGTATGTCGACCCGCGCGAACCGGTCCATCAGGCGGTCGGCCGCCTTTCTGACCTGCGCGCGGTCGGCAACGTCCAGCGGTTCGACTGCGGCGGTTCCGCCGAGGGCCTGAATTTCGGCGGCGACTTCCTCGAGCTTGTCGCGCCGCCGCCCAATGAGCGCGACCGAGGCGCCTTCCCGCGCGAACATCAGAGCCCCAGCCTTGCCGATGCCGGTTCCGGCACCGGTCATCCAGACCACTTTGTGTGCGAACGCGTTCATGAGGGTCTCCTTGCGATTCCCATCCGTGCTCGGCCCGCAGCAGTCTGCGGCGAACGAATCCAGCCTGCAACCACGGTTTGACGCAGCGAGCCCTCTGCAATTCCGTCATCGCGCACGCGCCGGGGAGGTGTGCTCTTGGGCACACTGTCCAAGTCGTTCATGCCTGACTCGCTGCCAGAAAAGTCCGGCGCGAACACCGCGGGCGAACGCACCGGAGCTCGAGTCGCAATTGGCAAGCCCGGTTTGACAATCCATTAGACGAGGTTCGATGCTTGCGCTCATACCGAACCCAGGAGTCCGAATGAGCAAATCGACGGCCGACGTGGCGAGCATCACTCGGCGCATCGAGGGTCACTACCAAAGCTTCGCGCCGCAGCTGCGGAAGGCGGCCCGTTACGTCGTGAAGGCACCAACCGAAGTCGCTCTCTACTCGCTGCGCGAGGTCGCAGTGCGCGCCGAAGTCGGTCCGACGACCCTCGTTCGGTTGGCTGCTCAGCTTGGATTCCCGTCCTACAATGCATTCCGCGAAGCATTCCGCGAGGGGCTTCGCTCCGGGGCCGACCGTTACGCGAGCAATGTTGAGGAGCTGCAGCACTATCGCGGCGGCGCCGCCTTCAAGCAGCTCTATCGCGATACCGGCGAGCGGATCGTTCAGAACATCAACGTTGCCTATTCCACCATCAGCGCCACGCAGATCGTTGCTGCCGGGACGCTCATGAAGTCGGCGCGACGCCTCTATCTCCTCGGCCTGCGCGCGAACTATTGCCTGTCATTCTATCTCCACTACGTGCTGCGCACGTTCATGACCAACGTGATACTGCTCGAGGGACGCATGGGCATGCTGATCGACGAGATCGGCGACATCGGGCCTAGAGATGTGATGCTCGCCGTCAGTTACGAGCCCTATGCGCTCGATGCGGTGAAGGCCGTCGAGCATGCTGCAAAACGCGGCGCGGCAGTCATCGCGATGACCGACACGCCGCTGTCGCCGGTTGCGCGTCATGCAACGTGCGTGCTCATTTTACCAACCGCCGGCACCTCCTTCTATCAATCGCTCGTGCCCACCATGGCTCTGATCGAGGGCATCGTTTGCTATCTTGTTGCGCGCGGAGGACCCAAGACGGTCGACCGGGTTAAGGAAGAGTTCGAGCGGCGGGACGATTTCGGAGCCTATTGGCGCGACCGCGACTGAGCCTCGACGGAACAAATGCTCCGCATCTTTGACATGCGGAAGAAATGTTCTAACATTCTGCCAAGTGACCGGGAGGAAGAGGGCCAGGCCGAATGGCTCGGAGCGCTCTGCTGGCATTGAAGACCGAGCTGGAAGCACATGCCGCGCGCTGACGTGCTCGCGATCAGCGTGCCGCCGTGGGCGGAGCGACGGCGGCAGATCGAGAGCGAGCCATTCCCTCGATCGGTCGGCGCATTGCTCGACGAGGCGGCGGTCGCGGTGCCGGACCGGATCGCGCTCGACTTCTTTGAGGACGATAAGCAGGTCAGCTATGAAGCGTTGCGCCGGCTGGTCAATCGTCTCGCGAACGGCATGGCGCGCCGGGGCATCGGCCGGGGCTCCCACGTCGGCGTGATGCTGCCCAACGTCCTGGAGATGCCGGCGACGTGGCTCGCTCTGGCCAGGCTCGGTGCCGTCATGGTGCCGATGAACGTCGCCTACACGCCCCGCGAGATGGACTATGTCATCACGGACGGCGAGGTCGAATGGCTGGTGATCGACAGCGCGTGCCTGCCGATGCTTGCCGGCATGACGCAGCGCCCGGGACGGCTCTCAGAGGAGCGCGTGGTGGTGGTCGGTGCCCGTACCGCGGGGCAACTCTCCTGGGACGATCTACCGTCAGGGGAGAGCGACGAGTTTGCGGGCACCGCAACTATCGGCATCGATGATCTACTGAACATCCAATACACCTCGGGTACGACCGGCTTTCCCAAGGGCTGTATGCTGTCGCACCGCTATTGGCTCACCATAGGCAAGGTGAACGCGCGGCGTGACGGCCGCGTCTACGAGCGGCTCCTGTCGGCGACGCCATTTTTCTACATGGACCCGCAGTGGATGATGTTGATGGCGTTCTATCAGCGGGCGACCTTGTTCGTGGCACGTCGGCAAAGTGCCACCAGGTTCATGGAATGGGTTCGGCGCTACCGCATCAACTTTTGCCTTTTCCCCGAGATAGTTTACAAGCAGCCGCCGTCGGCACATGACCGCGACAACGAGATCGTCCGCGTCAACATCTACGGCCTGCACAAGGAGAACCACGCCGCGCTCGAGGAGCGCTTTGACTTCATTGCGCGAGAGGCTTTCGGCATGACCGAGATCGGCTCGGGATTGTTCATGCCGATCGAGTCCACGGACATGGTCGGCTCTGGCTCCTGCGGCATGCCCTCGCCGTTCCGTCAGGCACGCGTCGCCGATTTGAACGGCAACACCGTGCCTGTAGGCGAGGTCGGAGAACTGCTCGTGCGCGGTCCGGGAATGCTGCAGGGATACTACAACAAACCAGAAGCTACAAAAGCGGCCTTCCATGGCGACTGGTTCCGCACCGGTGATCTCTTCCGGCAGGACGAGCATGGGTACTTCTATATCGTCGGTCGACTAAAGGAGATGATCCGCCGTGCCGGCGAGAACATCGCCGCACGAGAGATCGAATCCGTACTCTGTGCCTTGCCCGAAATAGCTGAGGCGGCAGCGGTGCCGGTGCCGGACGAGACGCGCGGCGAGGAAGTCAAGGTCTGTATCGTGCTGCAGCCCGGAATGAGCCGTGACAAGGTATCGCCCGAATTCGTCATTTCCCATTGCGAGAGAGGCCTCGCGCGCTTCAAGGTTCCGCGCTACATCGAATATCGGAGCGAGCTGCCGAAGACCGCTTCCGGCAAGATCGCCAAGCACCTTCTCAAGGCCGTCGCGGACCCGGTGGCCGGGTCCTTCGACCGTGTCGCGGGCCGTTGGCGTTGAGCGCGCACGCGCATACCGTCTCGCCGCCGCTCGCCGGCCTGCGGGTGCTCGAGCTCAGTCGATCCGCCGGACCGGCCTTTAGCACGAAGCTGCTGGCGGAGATGGGGCTCGATGTCGTGACAGTTGAGCCTCCGCAAGGTCACCCCTTGCGCCGTGCGGCGCCTCGAGCCGCGCTCCGCTCGGGATCGGTGAGCGCGCTCTGGCTTTATCTCGCCGCGGGAAAGCGGAGCATCGTTCTGGACCGGGACACGGCCGCCGACCGCAGAGCTTTCGATGACTTGGTCGCGGCTGCGGATCTGATCGTGCACGACTTGCCCCAGCGGGCCGCGCACGAGCAAGGCCTCGGCTTCGAGCGGCTACGTGAGTTGCGGCCGGGCATCGTGGTGGCATCGATCACGCCGTTCGGAAGCACCGGACCTTACGCCGATCTTCCCGCGAGCGAACTCACGGTCCACGCGCTTTCCGGTCAGCTCTATCTTACGGGCCTGGAGAGCCGCGAGCCGCTGCTTCCCTATGGCCACCAGCCCTCGATGTTCGCGGGAGTGGTGGGAGCGACGGCGGCGCTGGCTGGAGTTCTCCGCGTCCGCGAGGACGGTGTGGCCCGACACATCGAGGTCTCCGCGCAGGAGGTACTCGCGGGCGCGCTCGACACTGCACTCAATCGCTTCACCTATACCGGGCAAACGCGCGGCCGGTACGGCAATCGTCTCGCGGATAAGACGCCGCTCACCGAGATCTATCGGACGCGCGACGGGTTCTTTCTGATCTGCGTCTATACCGAGGTGCAGTGGCGTAGCTTCTGCTCAATGGTGGGGCGCCCTGACTGGCTGGAGAACCCGGAACTGCGTACGCTTGCCGGCCGCCTTCGGCATGCCGGCGAGATCGAGGCAGTTATGGCGTCGTGGTTCGCGGCACGGACCTCGAGCGAGGCGCTCGAGGATTGTCAACGCTACCGATTGCCGTCGTGCATCGCATCGTCGATCCCGGAAGTCTTGCGTGATCCACAGCTCCTAGCGCGCGAGCACTTTGCCGCCGTCGACGACCCTGTCGCGGGTCGTCTGCTATACCCGAAGCTTCCCTGGCTGCTGTCAGCCGGCGCGAGCCGAGAGGCGGTGGCGCCGCGGCTCGACGAGCACGGAGTTGCCGTTCGGCAAAGCTGGCGCCCACGCGCGGCAGCTGCGGCGCTCAAGGCGGCTGATCCGCGGACGCTTCCGCTCGCCGGTATCCGCGTGCTCGACGTGACGCATGCCTGGGCCGGGCCGTTCGGGGCCCTGCAGCTTGGGTTTCTCGGCGCCGAGATGATAAAGATCGAAGGGGCACGCCGCCCGGACGGCACGCGGTACGTGTCGTGCGACGCGCGCAATCTGCAGCCCGACTACGAGACCGGTGGGTACTTCCACGAGTGGAACCGCAATAAGCGCGCGGCGGCCATCAATATGGACGCTCCGGAGGGACGCGCCCTGATGCTCGACTTGGTGCGGCGGAGCGATGTGCTGATCAACAATTACTCCGCCCGGGTCTTGCCAAGATGGGGGCTGGACTGGCCGACGCTGCACCGGATCAACCCGCGGCTCGTGCTGGTCACCATGCCGGCGTTCGGCTCGCAAGGCCCTTATCGCGAGTTTGTCGGCTACGGCGAGACACTCGAGGGTGCCGGCGGACTCACTCGCCTCTCCGGCTATGAGCCGGGCAAGCCGATCCGCTCGGGCATCGCCTATCCCGACCCGCTGGTCGGCCACTTTGGTGCGCTCGCCGTGGTGCTGGGATTGGCTCATCGGTCGCAGTCGGGTGCGGGATTGTGGCTCGACGTCTCGCACCAGGAGTGCGTGCTGCACATGGTCGGCGACGCGGTCCTGCACTACCAGCTGACCGGCGTCGCGCAGGAGCCGAATGGAAACGACAGAGCGGACCTGCTGCTCAATACCGTGCTGAGATGCCGCGGTGACGACGACTGGGTAGCCATCACGGTCGAGACTCCGGCGGAGCTCCGTGCCCTCGCGGCCGCAACGGGGATTAATGAGCTGGCGGCGCCCCCGATCGGTCCAGAAACGTTCGCGCAGCTGCGTGCTTGGACCCGATCACAGGACAAGCGCTCCGTAATGGAGCGTATGGTTCACCATGGCATCGCGTCCGGCGCCGTCCTGAAAATCAACGAGCTGGGGTCCGATCCGCATCTAATCGAGCGCGAGTTCTTCGAGCGCGTAAACCATCCGGTCGTCGGCGAAAAGCGACATCCGCGCGCGGGTTTTCGCATCGACGGAGCCGATGTCGTCACGCGGCTCCCGGCGCCACTCTTCGACGGTGCGACCGACGAGATCCTCGCAACGATCCTCGGCAAGACTGCCGACGAGATCGCCTCCTTTCGCCGGCGCGCCATCATCGGCGGCACGCCGGCCGGCACGCAGTTGCCGTCATGAGGATCGCAGCGGATGATGACGGGATCAGCGCAATTACCCGGCAGACCGGGCGAGACGCGTTGCGGGAGAATCCAGCGACGATGAGCCGTGGGACGACAAGAGAGGATCGTGACGTCGGCACCGAACGGAGGGTCGCAGCCGTCCGCCTGTCGCATATCACGCATCGTTTTGGCAATTTCACTGCACTCGACGATGTCTCGCTCGAGGTTTGGCCGGGCGAGTTCGTGACGCTGCTCGGACAGAGCGGCTCGGGCAAGTCCACGCTGCTGCGGATCATCGCGGGACTCACTACGCCCAGCGAGGGGCAGGTGTTCATCGACGGCGCGGACGTCTCGACCGTCCCGACCCAGCGGCGTGGCGTCGGCTTCGTGTTCCAGAACTACGCACTGTTCCCGCACCTTACCGTCTTCGAGAACATCGCGTATCCGCTGCGTATCCGAGCGATGAAGCAGCCCGAGATCCGGCAGCGGGTCGAGCAGGCGCTCGCACGGGTCAATCTGCATGGGCTCGGGAGCCGCTATGCGGCGCAGCTGTCGGGGGGCCAGCAGCAGCGCGTCGCCGTGGCCCGCGCGCTGGTCTACGAGCCGTCCGTGCTGCTCATGGACGAGCCGCTTGGTGCGCTCGACCGCAAGCTTCGCAAGCATATGCAGATCGAGCTGCGACAGCTGCAGCAGGATCTCCGAATCTCCTGCGTCTACGTCACGCACGACCAGGAGGAAGCGCTCACGATGTCCGACCGGATCGCAGTCATGCAGGCCGGTCGGATCTTTCAGATCGGCGATCCCGTCACCGTCTACCGTCATCCCGTCAGCAGCTTCGTTGCAGACTTCGTCGGCTCGACCAACCTGTTCGACTGTCGCGTGAGCGAAATTCTGAGCGATCGCTCCGTGCTGCTCGAGACGTTGGCCAAGACGCAATTCCGCGTCCCGTCCTTTCCGGGCGCGGCGGCTGGTCTTGCCTGCCGCGCCGCGGTGCGGCCCGAATTCATCCGGATCGACGCGGGAGGCGCCGAGATCGGCTTCCCGGCGACGGTCACCAAGATCACCTTCGTGGGTAACGTCATCGACGTCCAATGCGCGTTGGACAGCGGAGAGCTGGTGGACGTCGAGATTTCCGGAAATCGAAAGGATCTGGTCACGATCGGCCAGCGCATCGAGGTTGGTTGGGACTGCGCGGACATGGGCATTTTTCCTGCATCCTGAGAAGGCGACGAGGTCAAAAACCAGCGTGGAAAAGGAGGGTACGATGGAGAAGCGGATTATCCCAGTGGGGCTCGCCACTGCAGCTGCCGTCATCGGCATCGGCATGGTCGTGTCGTCACCGGTGCGGGCACAGGACCAAGTGGTTTACATCAACTCGTCGGGCGGCGTGCTCGACGACATCAATCGCAAGATCCACTGGGATCCTTTCACCCAGGCGACCGGCATCAAGGTGGTGGCAAGCGCTCCCGTCGATGTCGCCAAGCTGAAGGCCATGGTCACGAGCGGTAATGTCGAGTGGGACATCACGGAAATCGATGACGGCGACTTCCTGCGGGCCGCCAAGGATGGCCTCCTGGCGAAGCTCGACCTGTCGAAGCTGCCGACTGCCGACCTGCCCAAGGAGGCGTTCACCGACTATGGCGTCTGGGATGGACCCTATTCGACGATCCTGACCTGGAACACCGACGTGTTCCCGATGTCGGGAAAGCACCCAACATCGCTCATGGATCTCTGGAACCAGAAGGATTTCCCGGGACCGCGTTGTCTCTGGAAGGATGCGATGGACAATCTCGAGCTTGGCGCAATGCATGCGGAAGTGCCACGCGAAAAGATGTACCCGATCGATCAAGACAAGGCCTATCAGGAACTGGACAAGATCAAGAAGGACGTCGGCGTCTGGTGGACGAGCGGCGCTCAGTCGGTCCAGGCGGTGGTCAACAAGGACTGCGTGATGGGAACCGCCTGGAACGGCCGGCCCTATCAGCTCGTGGTGAAGGACAAGGCCCCGCTCGGCGTCGCATGGGACGGCGCGATCCTGCGCACATCCTGGTGGTCGATCCCGAAAGGCGCCAAGCACTTCGACAACGCGATGAAGCTGCTCGCCTGGATGCAGGACGCGCACCGTCAAGCCGAGCAGGCAAAGCTGAGCGGCTACGCCGGTGGCAATAAGGGCGTTGCGGCACTGCTGCCCGAGGACGTTCAGAATTACCTGGCGACGTCACCTGCTCATCTAAAGACCACGTTGGTGGTCGACGACAGCTGGTGGGAGGCGAACGGGCCCGCCGCCGAGAAGCGCTTCACCGGCTGGGTTATCGCCAAGTAGGACGGCTTGAGACGATGCCGAACGAGGCAAGGCTGGGTTCCGGGCGATGGATGCGGCTGCTTCCGTTTCTCTTCCTCGCGCCCGGTCTTGCCCTCGTCCTGCTGCTTTTTCTCTACCCGCTGCTCCGCCTGGTCGCCCAGAGCGTTCTGGATCCCACGCCCGGGTTCGACAACTACGTCGCAGTGGTGACCGATCCAACGCTTTGGCAAATCATCGAGACCACGCTCATCATCAGCGCGCAATGCACGATCGTGACGCTGCTGCTGGCCTACCCGGTGAGCTACCTGCTCAGCCGGCTGCCGCGCGCTCGTGCCAATCTCTTGATGATGTTCGTACTGCTGCCGTTCTGGACGAGCTTGTTGGTTCGAATGTACGCCTGGATGGTCTTGCTGGGCCGACACGGCATTATCAACGAGGCGCTGCTTGGGATGGGGCTCAGCGCCACACCCTATCCGCTGCTCTATAATCGTTTCGCCGTCGTCGTCGGCATGAGCCACTTCCTCCTGCCGTTCATGATCCTGTCGCTCTACTCCACTATGATCGGCATCGATCACAGCCTGATCGAGGCCGCCAGCTCGATGGGCTCGTCCTTCCGGCAGACTTTCATGCGGATCTATCTACCGTTGTCGCTGCCCGGCATCTATGCCGGCTCGCTTCTCGTCTTCATTCTGGGCATGGGTTTCTACATCACGCCCGCCCTGCTCGGCAGCCCGCAAGAGACGACCATCTCGGTCTATATCCAGCAGCAGATCGAGGAGTTGAATTGGGGCGAGGGAACTGCGATGGCCGTCATCCTCGTGGGCATCGTCGTGGCGCTCTTCGCCGTGTACGACCGGCTACTCGGCTTTGACCGGCTGTTCCGGTCCGTGGGCGCGCAATGATCGCGGGACGGACCGGCAGGCGGCTGCCGCATACTCTTCTCTGGGCCTACGCGATCGCGGTCTTTGCCTTCTTGATCGTGCCGCTGGTGGTCGTCATCCCGGTATCGTTCAGCGCCGGAATGTACCTGCAATTTCCCCCACCGGGGTTCTCGCTGCACTGGTACCGAGACTATTTCGGTGATCCGCAGTGGATCGACGCGACCGTGCTTAGCGTGGAGATTGCGCTCTGCGTAGTTGTGCTCGCGGTGACCGTCGGCTCGCTTGCTGCGCTCGCAATTGTGCGCATGCCGTTTCCGGGAATCGGCCTCATCCGGATTCTGCTGATGACTCCACTTATCGTCCCATCAGTGGTCGTCGCGGTCGCCGTGTACAGCGTCTATGTGTCGTTCCATCTGATTGGCAGCTTCCTCGGCATCGTGCTCGCGCACACGATCTTGGCGCTGCCATTCACGATCGTCTTGATGGTCGCTGGCTTTCAGCGCATTGATCGCCGTCTCGAAGAGGCATCCTACACCATGGGCGCGAGCGTCGCCTGGACCTTCCGGCACATCACACTCCCGATTCTGCGCCCGAGCCTGTTCGCCTCGGCGATCTTCGCCTTCATCGCCTCCTGGGACGAGATCATCATGGTGATCTTCATCGGCGGCGGCGCCGGTACGACATTGCCGTTGCGCATGTTCAACTATCTGCGCACCGAAATAAATCCAACCATCGCGGCGGTCTCCACATTGCTCCTCATCGTCGCTATTGCGGTATTCGCGGGAACCGAGGGGTTCCGCTTGCGGGGTGCCGCTCGTCGCTCCGTCAAGGGAAGCGATGCATGATCCCCACGGATCTCGCCGCCGTCGATATGCGAGTCCAACCGTCCTGGCGCTGGTCCGAGGATGATCCGCTGCCAGTGCGGGCGGCGACCCTCAAGGGATATGACCGCGTCTATGGCACGGAATTCCGTAGCTCGCACACGCATGCGAGTCTGGTTGCCGACCTCCGTCGCCTGAGAATCCAGGCGGTCGTGCAGTCGGAGCCGGTCGCGGGCTCCGCCGCGGCATCGAACGATCGCGTCGCCGAGGTGCTTCGGAGGGATCCCGAGTGCTTCCTCGCGGGCTTCGGCTCCGCCGATCCGCGCAACGGCCTGTCAGCAATCCTCGAGATCAACCGCTTCTATCACGAGCTCGGGCTCCGCGGTCTCGCCATGATGGCCGATTTCTTCAACATGGACATCTCGGACAAACGCTGCTGGCCGCTTTATGCGAAGGCGGCCGAGCTCGGGATCCCCGTCGGCATCCACGTGGGCATCAACTTTTCGACCAACAGCCCGATGCGCCACGGGCATCCCAGCTTCGTTGACGAGCTCGCCTGTTACTATCCCGAGCTCGTCATCATCTGCAATCACGGCGGCTGGCCCTGGGCGGCGGAGATGGTGGCCGTCGCCTGGAAGCATCCGAATGTCTATCTCGAGTTCGGCGCGATCGCGCCACGCTATCTCGCCTCGAGCGAGGGCGGCTGGCAGCCGATGCGGCAATTCATGAACTCGGTGCTGCAGGACCGCATACTTTTCGGATCCGACTGGCCGATGCTGTCGCATGACCGGTTGATGGCCGAGATTCCGCTGCTGCAGCTCAAGGATTCGGTACTCGAGAAGTACCTGAAGAAGAATGCGGAGGCGCTTCTCGATCGCGTCCTCGCCTGAACCCGCCACGAATGGAGGAAGACTTGGCCGAGAACACCAAAAAGGAATTCGAGGGTTTTTTGCGAATCCGACTGGGCCTGCATGACACACATTATCCGAATGGCCTGATTCCCGCAGCGACGATCCTGCGCCTCTTCGCCGACTGCGCATCTGAGCTCGGGATTCGCACGGACGGGACCGACGGATACCTGGCGGCCTACGAGAAGGCGGAGTTCCTTAAGCCGGCCTACGCCGGCGACTACGTCGAGATCCGCGCCAAATACCTGAGCAAGGGCAACCGCTCTCGGCGTATGGCGCTCGAGGCGCGGCGATGCATGGAGTCAAAGGAGCTCGGCGGCGGCCTATCCGGGGGCGTTTTTCACGATCCGCCTGAGCTCATTGCCTCGGCCATCATGGTCGGCGTTAGGCCGCGCGAGGTACCGAAGCCGTGACCGCCAGAAACAATCCGCCGATTGCAAAGCCGGATGCCTCCCTGCGCGTGCGACTCGGCACGAAGGACACGCACTACGGCGGCGGGTTGATTCCCGCGGGAACGGTGATGCGCCTGTTCGCGGACTGTACGACCGAGATCGGCATCCGCGACAATGGCCGTCCCGGCTTGCTTGCGGCCTATGAGACCGCCGAATTTCTGCTGCCGCTCCGGTCCGGTGACTACGTCGAGATTCGCGCAGCCGTTTTGTTGCGAGGCCGGCGCTCGCGGCGCATCGCAGTGGAAGCTTGGCGGCTGATGCGCGCGCCTGCCGAGGACGCGCCACGCCGCCGCTATACTTCTTGCGACCCGCCCGAGCTTGCCGCGCGCGGCATCATGATTAGCGTCTCGCCACGCGCTACCGCGGAGCGCGAGACCTGAAAGGTTCGATCGATGGCCGACGACATCTTCCATCCCGACTTCAAGCCGTTGCCCTATTGGTGGGAGGCTTGGCGGCCGACCGCCGAGGGCGCCGAAGGGCCGCTTCCGAGCCAGACCGATGTGGCAATCGTCGGTGCGGGCTATGCCGGGCTTTCGGCGGCCATCGAGCTCGCCGATAGCGGCGTCGGCGCGACCGTGATCGAGGCCGACGAGCCGGGCTGCGGCGCCAGCACGCGCAGCGGCGGCGCCGTGAGCGGCGGCGTGAACGTCGGCAAGAGCTTCAGCGGCAAGAGCATCGACCCCGAGTCGGCGCGCGCGGAGCGCATGATCTCGGATGCCGCCGATGCGTTCTCGCTGATCGAGCGTATCATCGAGCACGAGAAGATCGCATGCTTCTGGGAGAAGCGCGGTCGCTTCGTCGGCGCTTGGGCGCCCAGCCACTACGACGCCCTGGCGCGCCGGGTCGACCTCCTGAACCGGGCCGCCAATTCCGGCTGCTCGATGCTTCCGCGCGCCCGGCAGCGCGAGGAGATCGCCAGCGACTATTACCATGGCGGCATGATCGTCGAGCGCGGCGCAAAGCTCCATCCAGCCCTCTATTACAAGGGCCTGCTCGATGCGGCGCGGCGCCGGCGCGTCACGATCTGCGGCAAGGCACCGGTCCGGCGCATCGCGCGACAGGGCGTGAAATGGCGGCTCGAGACGGCGCGCGGCGATATCGAAGCCGACGAGGTGGTGATCGCCACGAACGGCTATACCGGCAACGCGACGCCGCGCCTCAAGCGCCGCGTCATTCCGATCGCGAGCCACATCATTGCGACGGAGGAGATCGCACCCGAGCTTGCGGCCTCCCTGATCCCGAAAGGCCGCACGCTCTCCGATACGCGCCGCGTCCTCTGCTATTACCGCATGTCGCCGGACGGCAAGCGCGTGGTGTTCGGCGGCAGGGCGCGCTTCACGCCGGTCACGCCGGAAACCAGCGCGCCGATCCTGCACCGCTTCATGCTCGACCGCTTCCCGCAACTCCACGGCGTTCGCGTGACCCACGCCTGGACCGGGAACGTCGCGTTCACTCTGGATGCCGTACCGCACATGGGACGCGACGACGGTATGCACTACGCGCTCGGCTGCAACGGCAGCGGCGTCGCGATGATGACGTATCTCGGTCATCAGATCGCACGCAAGATCGTCGGCAAGGCCAATTCGATCTGCGCCTTCGACGCGCCCGACTTCCCCGAGCATCCCCTCTACAACGGGAACCCGTGGTTCCTGCCTCTCGTGGGCGCATACTACCGAGTCCGCGACAGGCTGGACCGCTTGCTCTGACAGGGCGAGACCTCGTGAGCCGCTTCTTGGCGAGCAAACCTTTCTGATGCGCCATCACTAGTTTGCAGCTCTCAAGGTGGTCTCTCCCTTTGCGCTGCTTGCGATTCGCTAACCCATCAGCATGTCGGCTGCCACGCACAACCTTTGGCCCGAGTCGGTTTACGTACCGCAAACGATGTACAATATCACTTAGCGATCCGTCCTCCGGAGCGGCCTAGCTAATTCCGCCGACCTTCACGCAATCCAGAATTTCCTCGATCCGACCTCGGAGTCGACTCGCGATCTCTGGCCCTGCTGCCCAAAGCGGCGACTGCCTGCCCTCGCCGTCCACTACCAGCTCGAGGACCTTCGTGACCAATGCGGTGAAATTGCCGATTTCTGATGACTTATGAAAGATCACGGATCAGTGCGAACTGAGCGGCCCGAGACATAGGTGACAGAACGTACTGGACACATGGGTAACACTTTCCGCGATTTTGCGGGGGGTGTCGATGCCGTGGGAGGAGTGTTCGGTCGTGGAGGAGCGTCTCCGGTTTGTCGCCCGTATTCTCGAAGGCGAGACGATGAGCGACGTTTGCCGGTCTTTCGGGATATCCCGAAAGACCGGCTACAAAATTTTCAACCGATA